>ERZ795059.1624-NODE-1624-length-24827-cov-6.407194_pt1 | contig 24827 bp, 17 predicted proteins | sample MGYA00375143_ERZ795059 | MGnify/ENA primary metagenome ERZ795059 (study PRJEB30188, sample SAMN05720168) | activated sludge metagenome | isolation source: Anaerobic digester | place: USA | collected 2015-01-07 ... | reverse complement strand
TATAGAAACAGAAGGCCTTACGAAGAAATTCGCGGATTTTACGGCCGTGGACGGTGTCTGCCTTCGCATTCCCAAAGGCTCTGTTTTTGGTCTGCTCGGCCCCAACGGCTCCGGCAAATCTACTACCATAAGGATGCTATGCTGTGTGCTGACCCCTACTTCCGGCAAAGGCACCGTCATGGGCATGGATATACAAAAAAATCCCGAAGGAATAAAGCAAAACCTCGGATACATGTCCCAGCGTTTCAGCCTATATGAAGATCTTACCGTAGAGGAAAATCTTGATTTTTACGGGGGCATTTACGGCCTTTCGAAAGACATCAGAGACGAGCGAAAAAAAGAACTCATAACCATGGCAAACCTAAGCGGGAAAGAGAAAAGCCTTGCCGGCACCCTTTCGGGCGGATGGAAGCAGCGTTTGGCTTTAGGCTGTGCCCTGATCCATAAGCCTAAGCTCTTGATACTTGATGAGCCGACGGCCGGGGTTGATCCTGTTTCCAGAAGGGTTTTCTGGGAGATTATCCACTCCCTGTCAAAGCAAGGCATCACAATACTGGTAACGACTCATTATATGGATGAAGCGGAAAGCTGCGATATCGTAAGCTTCATATTCGACGGAAAGATCATCAACACCGCATCCCCAGAGGATATCATCAAATCCGAAGGGGCGAAAAATCTCGAGGACATTTTTATTAAATATGTTGAGCGCATCACAAACACAAAGGTCAGCTCTGCATTCGCCGGGGTGAAATTCCTTAATGAGGAGAGTAATGAATGAATAACAGCCTCTTCGATATAAAGCGGTTCAAATCAATAATAAAAAAGGAATTCATCCAAGTGAGACGCGATCCTGTTTCATTGAGGCTGCCCTTGGTGATGCCTATAATTTTCATGCTTTTGTTCGGTTATGCTGTGACCACCGAGGTGGACAATATAAGTACGGTGGTTTTCGATCAGAGCATGACACAGGACAGCAGGGATTATGTCGAAAAGTTTATTGTATCCGATTATTTCACAGTCAATTATTATGTGAACAGCGAAGGCGAAATGATCGATTTGATAGACAGCGGCAAAGCGAAAGCCGGTCTGGTGATACCCTCTGACTTTTCGATAAAGCTTAAAACCGGGAAGTCCCCGAAAACCCAGCTGATCATAGACGGCACCGATCCCACGACAGCGCGCACCGCAATGAACAGCGGCATCATAATATCGGAACAATATTCCCGGACCTATAAAGAAACCTCTCTTAAAATGCTTGGTATATCGGCTGCCGCCCTGCCCAGTGCAGAGATAAACGTAAGAGTCTGGTACAACCCCGGTCTTGAAAGCAGAAAGTTTACCATACCGGCCTTAGTGGGTCTCATCCTTCAAAACATAACCGTCATGCTTACCGCTTTTGCGCTGGTAAGGGAAAAAGAGCGCAGTACCATAGAGCAGCTCATCGTTACTCCCGTGAGGCCTGTTGAGCTCATACTGGGCAAACTGGTCCCTTATATCATAATCGGATGTGTAAGCTTTCTCTTCGCCTTATCGTTATGCGTATTCTGGTTCAGTGTCGGTATAGAGGGGAATTTGTTATTATTGCTGGTGCTTGGATTTTTGTTTGTTTTCTGCTCTCTCTCTATTGGGATGCTCATCTCGACCTTTGCGCGAAACCAGCTGCAGGCAATGATGTCCATGGTGTTGGTCATACTTCCCAGCCTACTTCTATCGGGCTTTATATTTCCCAGAGAAGCAATGCCGGCAGCTATTAACTTTTTAGGGTATTTGATACCCCTGACATATTTTTTAGATATCATCAGGGGGATCGTACTAAAAGGAATAGGTGCAGGTTATCTCTTAAATGACATTTTCGCCCTTTGCATCTTCACCTTCGTAATATTGAGCATTTCAGTGCTGCGCTTTAAGAAAAGCCTGGATTAAACAAATCACAATATATTTGACCCGGCTGCCGGTACCTATAATGTGATGACTTTATCCACATTCAGCATGGCCTCGGCAATATCGTACATATTGCTTACGATGCCCACCTTGAGGCTATCGGAAAGCCCATAGAAATTCAAACATGTGCCGCAGACAAGGACCTTTGTTCCTCTTTCTGCCAAAACCTTCAGGTGCTCGATAGCCTGTTGGCTGCCGACAGGCACTTTGACCCCCTCGTTCATGAAGAGCACATAGGAAGGGACATCGCTGCCTTGGGTAAGTGTGAAAAAAAACATCTTCATCAGTGTAGTCCCCAGTTCCAAATCTCCGTTGCCTATTCCTTCATTGCCAATGAAAACCGCCCAGGAACTTTTTACGCCGGAAACAACACCGGTTTCCTCACCACCGACGACTCCAGCACTATCTTCAGCCTCTGAAGACTTCAAGAACCGGACAGAAAAATCATCCCTTGACTTTTCTACCACAACAGTATCAAAACCGCCGTTATTACCGAAACGCTTGAGGTTTTCCACAGCGGTTTTATTGTCTACGCTTATGGTGAAGTCTCTGCCGCCCTGATCGGCTTCCTTCTTTGCCATTATTACAGGAATCGGACATGACTTCCCTCTCGCATCAATCATTATACTCATCAGCGCACATCCTCCTTGATCGCATCATTCATTTTCTATCAGCAACTCGTACTCGTCCCCTTCTACCCGATAAAGTTTTTCTATATCCGGTGTGAGTATTTTATCCATAGACATTTCGGTTTGTGAAGCAAAGACAACGCAGCTCCCGCAGGAGGAGCTGAGTTTTCGAGGCACAGGTTTCATAACCGCTTCATGTACTATGCCTTTAATGTATTTTTGATACCTGACGGCATCAAAATGAGTGTGGAAGGTTGCCAGGTATTTCATTAGTATTTATTTCCTCACAAATACTTATTTAAACAGTTTCAACAGGTAATCTTCACCCTTTTTATCTACGATTATCTGATATCCCAGGTTGTCGGCAAAGCGCCTAATGTTCTCTCTGGCGGTTATATTATCCACAAGTACTTCGATTCCTTGTGAATTTGAGTCCAAAGCTCTTTTAGTCATTAGGACCGGTTCGGGGCAAGCACGGCCCCTTGCATCAATTAACATATTAGGCATCTCCTTTCTCCGGTCTGCCCTGAAGGTTCAAAAAACCAATCGCAGCTACTGCAACAAAACCTATGACTACAGCAATTTGGCCGTTAAACATAGGACCTTGTGCAGAAGAGGCAAGACCGAAATTATGTGAAAATGCGGCGCCGATCAACATTCCGACAACAGTGATTACCGAGTCGATATTACCTTCACCGGATAGGATTAGCTGGCGCAGAGGGCATCCGCCCAGCAGAACAGCTGCAAGGCCTACCAGAGCCATTCCCAGGAAATTCCAAACCCCATCGCTGTGAGCAACCGGTTGACCTTCGAAACCAAAGTGAAAGCTGCCCAAGGCTAAATTGCCAATAAGTACGACTAGTATAACACTTATAAAACCAATAAGCAGAGTTAAATCTTTTAGGAGAAAAGCGTCCCTGATTCCGCCTGCCGTACAAAATCGGGATTTCTGTGCTGCAGCGCCTACAACAAGTCCTCCGACGAGGGCAAAAGCAACAGGTGCATGCATGGAACCGGGACCCTCTTCACTGAACGCCAGTAAAGCCGGTGTTCCGAGAAGGAGGACCAGCATCGCCACCTGTATTGCCGGGAATATGTAACCGTCCGCTTTGCTGATTTTATAAGCACGCTTAAAAGAAAACCCTTTGTTCAGGAAGCCGATCCCTGCTAAAATACCTGCTGTAAAGCCGACTAAGCCAACAATGGCATTCATGTCTCCGCCGCCAATGCGAAGCATCATCCTCAGGGGGCATCCTAAGAACATGAGGGCGCCGATCATCATGAAGAAACCGAGAACAAACCGGGAAGCAGGTGCAGAGCCGGCCCTTGGTGAAAATTCTTTACCCGCAAGGGCTACGATAAATGAACCGAGGACCAGACCGATGATTTCGGGCCTGATGTACTGGACTACTCCTGCATTATGCATTCTGAGCCCCCCGGCCGTATCCCTGATAAAACAAGCGATACAAAAACCCATATTTGCCGGATTTCCGTACAGGGTCAGGATAATAGCTGATATCCCCACGATTGCGCCGGCCAGGATCACAAGACTTTTTGCTTTCATTGAGTGTACTCCTCGTATAAATTATTTGTGTTATAAAACTAGTTAATTAATTTTATCACAGCCAAAACGAGGAGTGAAATTGGTAATTGCCATACATTTCTAATTCTTTATTGATATTATCAATACTATCTTTCCAACATACAGTTTTTTACAAATCGGGGTATTTTTCGATTGAAGCTATGCCCAGTGTTTCAATATGTTCTCTCTCCATGATCTTCCTGATGTTCTCAACATCCTCTTCGCGGATCAAAAGGGAAATACCGCAGCTTGTGCTCAGTTCCCTGGGAGTAGGAGCAATAGTCGCCTTATAGTTTTCCCGCCTGAGTATTTCGTTAAGCTTTAAACCATTAATATGGTTAGGAAACAATACATAATATTTTTTCATAGAGTGCTCTTCAGGACAAAGTTTTTAAAGGTTTCAGCGGTAGGAGACAGCGCAGTAGTTTTGTTCCATACCAGGTAGAACTCTCTGTCTATTTCTATCCCTTCTATTGAAAAGGATAGGAATCGTTCACAAGACAAACTGCTCTCCACGGCAATTCTGGATACGACCGACACTCCCAATCCTTTGCCGACCGCCTGTTTGATTACCTCCAAGCTGTTAACTCTGACTGCTATATTTAATTTCTTGGGGTCGTATCCCATTGAATGGATGGCAGCTTCAAATTCTTTACGGGTTGCGGAACCTTGCTCCCTCCACACGAAAGGTTCGCTGATAAAGTATTCCGGAGAAATAGGTTTCCCCGTAAGGCTGCGGAACTTGTCATTGTTGGGTGTTATCAGAACCATGGTATCTGTCATAATCTTTTCGTAGTTCAAAGCTGCATTGCCTCGATATCCTAAAAAACCGATCTCTCCTTTCTGCTCCAGCAGATTGTCCTCCACTTTGCGGCTATCCGACTGCTCCATGTAAAATTGAACGCGGGGATATTCTTCTCTGAATTTAGCCATCAGCCCTGGAACAATGTATCCCGCAGGAATAGACGATGCCTGAATTTCCAGCACACCATCGATTTCATGTTTGCAGCTCTCCAGAGAGAAAATAGCCTTCTCTCTGGTGTTCAGCATATTGACTGCATATTTGTAGAGGATCCGGCCTTGCTTTGTCGGGAAGGCTTTCTTGCCATTTCGGTTAATTAGCCTTTGACCCAACTCCTTTTCCAGCGTGCCTATATGGCTGCTGATGGTAGGCTGGGTTAGAAAAGATGCATCAGCCGCTTTCGAAAAGCTTTCGTATTTTACCACATTAACGAAGGCTTCAATTTGTTTAAAATCCATAATTCTACCTTGTCCTTTAAATCAACACCCTTGCATCGCCTGTCATGGCAGTGATTTTTTGCTCATCCAAATACTCTAAGATCAGTACCGCATATTTTCTTGAAGTATTCAGCAAATCGCGATACTCGGCAAGAGTAATCTTTCCGTGTTTGTCCATGTGCTCGTAAAACCGTTTCATAGCTTCGTCGAAATGGCTTATATGCATGTAGTATTGATAGGTGAGCTTTTTGAGTCTGCCGCTTTCAGCCATGGCTTCTACGATCTGTTCCGCAAGCCCTTTATCCTTTTCCCCACCGATGCATTCATCGAGCTCCGGGATTTCAAAGCCCGCATCCATATATCTTTTTTCCAAACGCTCCAGTATGTCTAAATGCTCCGGCTTATATTCCACACTATGCTCCGGCAAAGCTGTTGAATTCCCCAAATCCTTAAGCTTATGCGAGTTAAAAAGGAATCTCAGCAGCCGATCTGCGGCCTTCACGTCCCTGAGATACAGCCTGTCTGCCAGCCTTTTACGAAACTCTCCCTTTTGCATGCCTGCTGAAATAGGGTTTTTACCGTGATATTCAGCGAGGATCTGCCGGGCAGTCTCTTCGATCCTTTTTGCATAATCAGAGTGTATATAGGTGTCATCTGAAAGATACACAGCTTTTCCCTCTGACGTAAGCTCTCCGACCTCCTTTGATACCTCTTCAGTTGTTCTGCCAATCTTAACAGCCAGATCTCTGAAGGTCGGCAGGGAGCTTCCCGACTCACGAAGGATCTGCTCCAGGACAGCGTCCTCTTCTCCCTTTTCCTTTACCGCTAAAGCCTCCAGTACCTCTATGCGAAATCTTCTGTGCTTAACGGGGTTGGCATCTAAAATAACTCCGCCGCCGATGGTTTCGACAGGAGAGTAAAAACGAATAATGAAGCGGTCTCCTTTTCTCACGGCGATTTGTTCTTCCATGCGAAGCTGAGCATATCCGGTTCCGCCGCTTTCGAGCGTTTCCGAGTCTAAAAGCACTGCCTTGCACAATGTTTCGGCAGAACCATAGTAAAGATGCAGACGACTGCCGTTGATCAGAGTCCTCTTTGCATCATCGAACATCCGGATTTTCACGTCCAGCATCATTGTCTGCATGAGAGAGTCTTTAGCGGCTATCACATCCCCTCTCTTGATTTCATCCTTTTTCACATTAACAAGATTTACAGCCGTCCGCTGACCGGCGAGGGCCGTTTCGACCATTTCGCCGTGAACCTGAAGGTTTCTCACCTTTGCGGTCCTGTCTCCCGGATATATCTGAACCTCGTTTCCAACACTGACGGCCCCCTCCAAAAGCGTGCCGGTAATCACGGTGCCGAAGCCTTCCATTGTAAATACCCGGTCAACCGGGATTCTTAACAGGGAGTGATCCTCTCTGCGGCCTGCAGTATTTTCTGCCTGCTCTAAGATCAATGCCCGCAGCTGCTCTATGTTCTCTCCCGTGTAAGAAGACACCGCTATAATAGGGGCTTTTTCCAGGAATGTGCCGCTGACTGTGGCTTTCACATCCTCCTTAACAAGCTCTAGCCAGTCAGGCTCCGCCAGATCCGCCTTGGTAATAACCACAATGCCCCTTTTGATCTCCAGCATTTTCAGGATCTCGAAGTGTTCGACGGTCTGGGGCATCACCCCTTCGTCGGCGGCGACCACCAAAAGCACCAGGTCGATGCCGCCGATACCGGCCAGCATGTTTCTTACAAATCGCTCATGGCCCGGTACATCAATAATGCCGATATGCCGGCCGGTAGAATTGGGCATTTCCGCAAAGCCCAATTCTATGGTGATGCCCCGCTTCTTCTCTTCTTTTAATCTGTCCGTTTCCGCCCCCGTCAGTGCTTTGATCAGGCAAGTTTTCCCGTGATCCACATGTCCTGCCGTTCCTACGATCACATTGTGCATACCGTCCTCACCCCTTGCTGTATCTCTCTCCGCAGGCGATGAGCCCTCTGGCGACAATATCTATTTCATCCTGGGCTACTGTCCTCATATCGATCAATACGCGATCCTGGTTTATGCGCACTATTACAGCCTCTTCATAGGCTCTCATATCTCGTTCGATGCGATCAGGAGAAATTCCTTTTCCGCTGACTGAAACAGCATATCCGGGGAGAAACTGATTCGGTGTTGAACCCCCGCCGATTTGTCCTTCTGATTTGACCACCTCTATTTCAAATGCGTCCGTTGCCCTTCTAACTTGTTCAGCAAGAAGGATCGCTCTTTTTCTCATCTCCTCCGGCGAAAGGGTAATCATGCAAAGCACCGGCAGTGTTTCTTTCGCCTTCTCCTCGTCAAGATACTGGCGAAATGTGTATTCCAAGGCTGCAAGAGTCATCTTATCCACCCTGACGGCCCTGGCCAGAGGATGCTTCTTCATAAGGTCTACGTACTGCTTCCTTCCGATGATGATCCCCGCCTGAGGTCCGCCTAAGAGCTTATCTCCGCTGAAAGTTACAATATCTGCACCGCTTCTTATGCTCTCTGGTACAGTGGGTTCGTCTATTCCGTATTTTCTAAGGTCAATCATCAGCCCGCTGCCAAGATCATAGACCACGGGGATCCCTGAATCCCTGCCGAGCTCAACAAGTTCCTGCAGGCCCACATCAGCTGTAAATCCCATAATCTTATAATTACTGGTGTGCACTTTCAGGAGGATACCTGTCTTTTCCATATCTATCGCATTTCGATAATCATCATATTTTGTTTTATTTGTAGTTCCCACTTCTCGTAAATACGCACCGCCAAGTTCCATTATCTCCGGTATGCGGAAGGATCCGCCGATCTCCACAAGCTCTCCCCGGGATACTATGACTTCTTTGCCCTTTGCCAGCGCTGCAAGGCATAAAAGCACGGCGGAAGCGTTGTTGTTTACCACCATTGCCCCTTCGGCCCCGACGATCTTTGCTATAAGTCTTTCTATATGATCGTGGCGGGAACCTCTTGTTCCCTTCTTAAGGTCATACTCCAATGTAGAGTAATTCATCACCGCCTCAGATATGTCCCTGCTGCATTCCAGGGACAGCCTGGCCCTGCCCAGGTTTGTATGAAGGATAGTGCCGGTCGCATTGATCAGCGGCCGCAGGCTCTTCCGTCTCTTGCTTCTTACCTTTTCTGCGATATGGTCTATGATGGCGTCCATATCGATCCCGGGTATTTCTCCCTCTTCATGGCTAAGTATCTGTTCTCTCACAGAGTCTATGATCTCTCGAGCGGATTCTACTATCAGCTCTCTTGCCGTATCCTCAAAAAACGCAAACAGGCGCTGATCTTTCAGCACCTCATCGATTTTGGGGATCTGCCTTAGCAATTCCTTCTTATCCATATGTCCACCTCCCGTGCGGATAGAATGGCGGGAATATGTGGGAATCGAACCCACCCGGGAGGCTCTTAACCCCCCGAACTGGTTTTGAAGACCAGAAGGCACACCAGCGCCCATCTATTCCCTTATCGCTGCCACTTTGAGTGATTTTAGTATAACATCCATTAACGGGGATTTCAATTCTTTGATATGACAAAATATCAGTGAGATTTCAACGGTCAGTCGTTATTTTACCTTTAGTGAAAGTCGTTGTTCATTTTATCCAAAAGATCTATTGCACTGTTTTCATCCATGGGTCTCCCCAACAGATACCCCTGTATCATATCGCATTCATTACTGAACAGATACTGCATCTGTTCCTCATCCTCGACCCCTTCAGCCACCACATAATGCCCCAGCTTGTGGGCCATGGAAATTATATCTCCTATTATAGCTTTTTCCGGATCCGATCCGGTGAGTTTCTTGATAAAAGCTCTATCGATTTTCAGACAGTTTACATTAAGCTCTTTTTCCCTGGAAAAAGATGAATAGCCTGTCCCGAAATCGTCGATAGCTATATCTATCCCCAAATCTCGGAGCTCTCCGAGCCACTTGTTGATTTTTTTAAAATTATCCGAAAATGTCGATTCGGTTATCTCGATGATCAGTTTTTCCGGGGGGATGTCCATGTCGTCTAAAAGCCCGATTAAACTTGAATTAAAATCGTCTTTTAACAACTGAATTACGGAAACATTAATAGAAATTCTGATGGAATCATATCCAATGAATTTAAGCTTTTTCAAAAATGTAATAGCATGATATATAATTTTCATACCGATAGGTATGATAAGCTTTGTTTCTTCAGCGATAGGAATAAATTCGAGGGGTGGTACAATGCCCAGTTCATCATCCCTTATCCTTGTCAACGCTTCAAAGCTGTGGATATCTCCTGTTTTAACATCAAAGATAGGTTGGTACTGTATATATATGCCTTCATCATCTCCTGCGGCGATAGAATCGAGAGCATTCTTTATTTTTTCCCGACGTGATACCTTTTGTTCCAGTTCCTTATCGAAAAAGACTAAATTGTATAGATGGTTAGAGTCAGAAAGGGCATTTTCCGATGCGACTAAAACATTTCTCAGGATATCCTTGACCTCTGCATCACCGTTCTCGATTTCCAACACCCCTATGCCGGCGCCGATCCCTTCCGGCAATAAAATCGACTCCAGTATTTCTATGATCCTGCCACAGAATGCTATTATCTCATCCTTTTCCCGGTAACCCTTCAAATAGAATGTAAACCGATTTACATAAGTGGAAAACAGGCGACAATTATCGGTACTGTACTGATCAAATGCTTCTGCTATTCTTTTTATCAAAGCCTGGCTGTAGTGAAAACCGTAAGAAATAGTCATGACATCTATCTTGCTTAGATTGATATTTATTATCGCCCTTTTACCTTCTCGATAAGATTCCGCATCATCAGCCAAAAGCTCTTCAAAGTATCTGCGGTTATATAAACCTGTGAGTGCATCGTGATCGTAAAGGTATTTATGCTTGAGCTCGTGCTCCTTCTGGTCAGAAATATCGAAGATTATCCCTTCAAGTGCTTCAAGATTCCCCTGCTCATCATAAATGCTCTGCCCGATTTCCATGACCCATTTTCTTTGTCCGGCTTTGGTGACAATTTCATATTCATGCTTGAAAGGAGGACGCTTTTCCTTGCTGTTTTTCCATTCATTCCACAGCGATTCCCGATATTCCGGGGCTATGAGTTCGCCGTAGGATATTTCCCGGTTGTTTTCCAAACTCTCAGCGGTATATCCGGTCAAATCATAAACGCCCTGAGAAACAAACTGCATGGTCCAGTCCCTGTCTAAACTGCCGCGGTACGCCATACCGGGCAAATTGGCCAGCAATATCGCCTTGCTGCGCTCGCTTTCGGACAGTTCACTCTCCATTTCTTTTTTGCGTGTGATATCCTGAAAGATGCTGATTTGATTCCAGACGGAATCATTCCTGAGATCCAACCTTGCCACTGCCATATCTACCCATACTATCGATCCGTCTGGTTTAATAAACCTCTTTTCCATTGAATAGCTGCTAATTTTACCTTCCTGGAGTTTTTTAAAGTTCTCCAGGTCCTCATTAACATCCTCGGGATGGGTGATTTTGTCCCAGCCTAATTCCAGGAGTTCTTCTTTTGTCCTGCCCGTGATCTCTTCGTAGGCTGGATTCATTATACTCATATTATAACCGCCGGCTATAAAAGTCTTGCTTCCGTAAGAAATACATATCCCTACCGGCGCCTGGTTCAAAACTGCGTTCAATGTCAGGAAAGAATGAGGTTGCAACTCTTCATACAATTGACTCACCCGAAGCAATTCCAGATGGATAGCCACTCTGGAATTCAGGGATTCCATTTGAAAGGGTTTTCTTATATAATCAACGGCTCCCGCCCTCAGGCCTGATATCTCATTCTCAGGTTCTTCTGGATTTGTTAGAATAATGACGGGTAAACTCTTATAATGTGCATCCAACTTAAGTTCGTTCAGTATCTTAAAACCTTCAATATCCGGTGAGCAAAGGTCAAGAAGGATCAGATCGATATCCGGATTGCCGCTTATTTGTCCCATTGCCGAAAGCCTGTCGCCTGCAGTAAGTAGGTTGTGATGGCTAAAAGCATCAATAATGTTTGATCGATCCTCATCCGAATCGCTTATAATCAATAATATTTTTGTTGCCATATACCCCTCTCGATAAAAGTCATTTACATTGTGGTCAATTGTTTATTATCATTTTATCATTATAACCACCTTTTCCATTCCACCATATAATAAAACAAAATGCAACATAATATTGGGTTATTCTGTTTATTTTATCGTTTTTTATAATAAAAATGGAATTATATCCCAAACGCTCCATGAGCAGGTGGCAATGGGGGTGGCAAGGGTGGCAAGGGGTGGCAAGGGGACGCTTTGTTTGCCACCTGGTGGCAAGGGGACGCTTTGTTTGCCACCTGGTGCCGGTCGAGATATGTCTTACCATTTTTCCAAGCCAAAATCAAAAAACACAGGTGGATACCGTTATCTTTTTTTGCCCTTATATCGATTTTGTGTATAAATAATGCTGAATATCCGCCCCGGTTTAAAGAGTACAACCCACAAAATCAGCTAAAAACGAAAGAAAGACTAATTTGTGTATAACAAAATAGCATTTTGTTATACACAGATTGCTTTTTTTCAGAATTTAGCTGATTTCACGGCTTTTCTCAAGAGTTTAAGCCTCTATTTTTGCTGTTTGTTATACACAGAATGCAATTTTCGACAGTTTTAGCTGATTTAAGAGTTGCGCCCGCCGGGAGTTAGGATCACGACCGAATGCAAACCAAATCTGTATTTGAGCGGTGTTTTGGTTTACATTACCGGCGGGCAGCGCCCGCCGGGAGTTGTCTTTTCAAATCCGAGGCAACTATTTGGGATGCAAGGGGCGGCAAACAAAGCGTCCCCCTGCCATCATGCCACATTTGGGATGCAAGGGGCGGCAAACAAAGCGTCCCCCTGCCATCCCCTGCCACCTCCACCTTGCCACGAAAAACAATAAAAGAAAGCCCGGGCTGAAATCGGGTCAAAATCTCCTGGTGCTATTGTACCGTAATGAAAAAAGAGCTATACTCATACTGTTGGTTCTATCGGTATTATGCTGTCTATCAATGGTTTTGAAAGGAGGGGATGATCATGAGCATCAAAGAGATAAAATTGACCGAGCTTACTAAGAATGCCGGTTGAGCGGCAAAAATAGGGCCTGGCGCCCTGGCACAAGTTTTGTGTCATTTACCGAAATTTCATGATCCGAACCTGCTGGTCGGTTTTGATAACAACGACGATGCTGCCGTGTATCTAATAGACGATAACACCGTCCTTATTCAAACTGTAGACCTGTTTCCGCCAATGGTGGACGATCCTTACCGTTTCGGACAGATCGCTGCGGCCAATTCTTTGAGCGATGTCTATGCTATGGGTGGAGTACCCAGGCTTGCTATGAACATCCTCTGTTATCCCGAAGATCTGCCGGAGGATATTGTCCGAGCCATAATGCAGGGAGGATATGAAAAAGTGATCGAAGCCGGAGCCGTTATAGCCGGCGGCCATAGTCTGAAGGATCACGAGCCTAAATACGGCCTTTGTGTCACCGGGTTTGCGAAACCGAAAGAAATCATCACAAACAGCGGCGCGAAAGCCGGAGATATCCTTATTCTGACCAAAGCTCTGGGGACGGGGATTTTGACTACAGCCGCAAAAGCGGGATTGATAACCAAGGAAACGGAAGAAGCGATAATAGCTTCTATGGCTATGCTCAATAAGAGCGCTTGCGAAATAATGAAAAGCTATTCTGTAAAAAGCTGTACGGACGTAACGGGCTTTGGGTTTCTGGGACATGCTTATGAGATGGGCGCCGGCAGCGGCGTCACCATGGAGCTTGACGCCGCCGCCATGCCCCTATTTCCCGAAACCCGGAGCATGGCGAGGATGGGCATCATCCCTGCCGGCGCCTACGCCAACAGGGCCTTCCTTGAGGACAAGCTCCTGATCGATCCTGCCGTCCCGACGGACCTCCTTGATATCCTTTTCGATCCCCAGACCTCCGGAGGCCTGCTGATCGCTGTCGCTAAAGAACATGCAGAAGGACTGCTTGACGATATGAAAAAACAAAACCCGGCATCAACCGTTGTTGGCCGGGTCGTTGCAGCTGAAAACTACACCATCCATGTTGTATAACGAACCTATTTATCAGGAGCAGGCTTGAAATCGGTATTATTCAAGCCTGTTTTATTTCGCCCTTTTATCGCGCTATTATTTTCTTTATAGCCTCTACTGTGTAATCAACCTCAGAAGTCGTATTCCAATGTCCGAAGGCAAACCGGACAGTCCCCTTAGGAAATGTTTTAAGGGTCCGGTGGGCCATCGGAGCGCAGTGCAGTCCGCACCGGACCATTATGCCGAACTCGTCGTCAAGTCGGAAAGCGACTTCCGCATTATCCATCTCCGGAAAATCCAAAGATACAACAGGACAGCGTTCCTCATCCGCACCGGGCCCGATTATGCGGACGTCCTCACAGTTTTCAAAAGCAGCCATAAACAATTTTGCAAGCTTTAGCTCTTCCGATCTTATCTCATCTATACCTATTTCTGTTATATAATCCAGTGCGGCAGACAGTCCCAGGATCCCGGGCAGGTTAATGGTACCTGCTTCAAATTTGTCCGGCATAAAATCAGGCATCACAGCAGAATCTGAGCTGCTGCCGGTGCCGCCTTCAATAATTGGGGATAAGGCTTCAGCCAACTTCTCATTAAGCAGCAATCCACCTGTCCCCTGAGGACCAAGGAGTCCCTTATGCCCCGTAAAGGCGAGCCCGTCGATTTTCATTTCTTTCATATTGATCGGAAATACGCCGGCTGTCTGTGCCGCATCGACTATAAAGAAAATTCCCTTTTCACTGCAGATCTTCCCCACCTCGGCAACAGGCATCAAAGATCCGTTTACATTTGAACCGTGAAGCATTACCACGGCCTTCGTTTCGGGTGTTATCCGTCTCTTAAAATCTTCTGTATCAAGGTGCCCCGATTCATCACATTGTGCGATTTCCAGGCTTACCCCGCTCACTCTCGCCGCTTCCGCCGGTCTTGCCACGGCATTGTGCTCCATAGAGCTGATTATCAGCTGATCACCCCTTTTAAGCAATCCATGAATTATATAATTGAGGCCGAAGGTGACATTCGGAGTAAATATCACATTATTATCCCGATCAAACCCGAAAAGTTCACGTATTTTTTCACGTGCGTATAATACCTTTTCAGCTGCTGAATATGAAGAGCGATAGCCGCCCCTGCTCACATTGCAGCCTATGTTCTCGACATAATCAAGCATGGCTTGACCTACTCCAGGGGCTTTAGGAAAAGAAGTACTGCCGTTATCTAAATAAACCTTCCTCATATTGTCGATCTCCTTCACAGCAATATTAGCAGATCGGCAATACAAATACAAACAAACTTATTATTACCGTTCAGGATATGCTAAAGCCGACCGTTTCCTCTGCCGCACGCTGTGGATAGAATTCATGGAATATCTTATAGTAATAAAACTCCTCTTTACTTTTAAGCCGATGTCCTGATGTTGTTACCATGTTTCTCATAAACTCTTCATCAGTTATATTTTCCTCTGCTACCCTGCTGATTAAATCGAATGATCCCGCACCTATGCTGAATTTCTTCTTTGCTCTTGATATGATCTCAGGGGGCAGTAAATGGCTGAAGGCTTTCCTCAAAACCCATTTTTCCTGGCCGGAAGGGCTATATTTCATGGAATCGGGAATACGCAGAGCAAATTTCACAAACTCCAGATCTAAAAAAGGAACCCGGGCTTCCATTCCAAAAGCTGCAGCCATCCGGTCTCCTCTTTGCAGCCCGGAGCAATGCAAGTTATTCAGCAGTCGGTAAGATTCCAATTCCCGCTGTTCTTTCGATAGAGATTTCATGTACCGATATCCGCAGAAAAGCTCATCCGCACCTTCTCCGGAAAAGACGATCTTATGCGGTTCTGAAGCCATTCTCGCAAGAAAATAGTTTGGGACAGAGCTCCTCACCAGAGCCGCATCAAAAGATTCCAAATGATATATTACAGTTGGCAGTACCTCAAGCATCTCTTTCAGGCTGTAAACATACTCATGATGCCTGGTCCCAAGGTAATCGGCGCATACCCGTGCATGCAGCAGATCTTCGCTCCCCTCAATCCCTACCGCAAAAGAATCTATGCCTGGCCATTTCTGAGCCGTCAGGGCGGCAATAATGCTGCTGTCCAATCCGCCGCTGAGGTATACGCCAAAAGGCCGATGTCTGTCGATCCTCTTATCCACAGCCTTTTTTAGGAGCGTTTGTATCCCGTATTTTGCAGTTCCAAAGGTTTCTATTTCCCAATCGCTTGTGGAAGAGCCGCTCTTTTTACAGCTATCGGCTTCCACCGCTTCAGAAAAGCTGTGATACCTGACAAACCGCTCCTCCGGCTTAATATTGCAGCCAGCCTGATAATAGCTTCCTATCGGAAATTCCTGGAAATCCGATACTATTTCTGAAAGGGCCTTGAACTCCGAAGCAATATATACATCTTCTCCGCTTTCGCTGATGTAAAGAGGTGCGATTCCTAAATGATCCCGCGCAATGAAAAGATGCTGATCAGTATTATATACGGCAAACGCAAAAGCTCCTTCAAGGTTCTTTACACATTCTTCCCCAACCTCTTCATATAAGTGAAGCACTGTTTCTCCATCCCGATCCGATAAAAAACGATGTTTTGGTCTCAACATCTTCCGGATATTTGCCGCATTGTGGATCCACCCGCTGAACAATATCCGCATAGAATCATTCTCGTTGGAAATCGGTTTTATCGACTTTCTGTGCCGGATATTTTCAAGCATCCTCTTCAAGTCTCCGCTTGTTTGCTTTTTATACCTCCTGTTTTCCGCAGGCGCATTACGGCTCGGTCGGGGCATATAATTCTTTAAATTATAGATTTGTGCAATTCCTCCCATAGAACGTGCCTCCTAAAATATTAAGGGACATCGCCGGGCACCTTTGCAATTCCATCTCATGTGAAATTGATAATACTCGACAACCTCTCCTCCTCTATCAGCCTATGCTTTCCCCTTCTGTCCCATGCATCGATCCCTCCGCCTATGCAGCGGGTCTCCAGCCTGCCTGCGGCATAAGGATTCCCTTTCAGATGAGGAGCATCCACTATACCTATGTGAATGGCTTCCGCCAAAACTGCCGGATCGGTTAGCGGATCATTATCATATGATCTTCCCATTCTCTCACCCAGTTCCGAGATAGCCAAAAGTATGGCTGATGCATCTTCCAACAGTACGTCCCTTCTTGCTGTGACAGTTGGATCGGAAAGAGAATCAGCATTGCCGGAGTAACAATTTTGAATGACCCCTTGAACTATTTCGCAGCTTTCGATCACATCCTGCGCTTCTGCGGCATGATCCCCTTCGCAATATCCTACGACATGGATTATGTGAGGCTTGATTTGAAGAGCATGCACCGTAGAAGCTGCCAATTGCCCTTTTGCCGCATTTCCCCGAGGAGACAAGTGAAGCAGCCCTGCTCGCACCTGCCTGTATGAAGTAAATTCATTATCATGGAGCGATTCGATAAGTATGATTTTAGCCAGCATTTTGGCCAGATCCATAGCCGGCGTTACCATTGGCGGGGTATTGAACATATATTGAGCCACATAGTGCCTGACGCCCATGGCCTTTGCGTTGTAAGCCGCCAGATATGCCATGACTACCGCAACTGCATCATGGGAATCCCTTAAGCTCCAGTGGTGGGCCTCGTTTACCTCCAGGGGGATACCATTTCTGCCGTACCATCGCATTGTCTCCTGATTTTCACGGATGGCGGCTTCCGGCACGCGTTTAGAGCGTCCGTCAAGAACGCTGTACCAGCAAAGAGGGACTGCACCCCAGGCATTGTTTACGGTTTTCCGGGAAAGCTCCGCCCAGGCAATAAGATCTCTTGTCCCGCTATAGATACGCATCATTGGGAAATTGCCCCTTCTGCCGGCTTCCTTCAACCGCAGCAAATCCTCCCGGCTGCGTATAGGAGCCCCTCCTGCCCCATCCTGCAACGGATCCATTTCATCCTGCCTGAAAAAAGATTCCTGAGCGTTCTGATCCGGTGCTAAGGAAATCACATCCAGGACTTCTGCCTCAGCTATCTCTTTTATACCCTCAACAGTTTTTTCCAAGTCCGGCAGTCCGAAATGATGACGCAAAAGAGGTATGGGTTTTACTGCATCCATTCTTTCAATAAGGTTATCGCAGCCCTGTTTGGCCGCACAGACTCTTTCACTGCCTCCTAAAAACCCTATTACATCTGCTGTGTTTTCCAGCCCGGTAAAGCAGCGTTCGAAGATCCCGGCCTTTTCCGCGGCCAGACATGCCGGCGGAGTCCCGCCAAAGACAAACCGGCATTTCCTTAGAAGGTCTTCTCCCGCTTTCGACTTAAAATCCTGCAGCAGTTTTTCGGCAGCCTCGGGAGAAAGTCGGTAGCTCAATCCGACAATATCCGGATCAAAGGCCCGGATATCCTTAATAAAATCGTCCACTGAAACGGCAGCCCCAAGAAATCGGGTCTCATATCCCAATTCCTCAGCCAGAGTCAGAAATCTCACAACTCCGGCCACATGTACGCAGCTTCCTAAAGCTCCTGCAATCACTTTTCCTTTCATAGCGAAACTCCTTCAGTTGTTTCTCCTGCCCTCTATTATGAAGCTCCTAAGTTCCCGAAGCGACATACCTGTCAATCCCATTCGATCCACTGTCCTCCCGCATTCCCAATAATCCTTTTCATGAAGGATAGACCCAAGAAGGATTATGGAATCTATGGTAGGCGTAGGTACATCGCAAAACCTGCCGAGGGATGCGATTGGTACAAGACTCATGGGGATGTCCTCAGTCATATATCTGTGCAGAATTGTCTTGGGCGCCATGATGCCGTCATAGCCCCGGTTGTTCCGCATCGCTTCAAAAAGGGTGCGTCCTGCCGAATCATAGGCGATGTACAGCCACTCCCTGGCAGTCATGGCTCTGAAACCCAGAGCCTCAGCGACGCATACCCTCTCTCTGTCCATCTTTTCAAGTATAAGTGAAACGGATGCGGTTATCCCTTCGGTATAGTATTCAAAATCGCCGTTGGTGCTCTCGATCCTGCCCGCATTGAGCACAGTCACCGCCGGATGGAAGATCGAACCTATATTGTCAAGGCTGGTTTTCATTACATTGTCCCCGGGTATGAACTGTGGCAAAGCGGTACGGAGCACCTTGACCACTTCGGGCGTCCTGTGAGCAGGGATAGCAGCCACGGGGACACTGTTTTTAATGCGGAATATCTGTGTTTGGGCAGGGTTCATGGACCTGCTGGCATAAAGAAGGGTCTGGGCCTCGCATACTACCACATCCGCCCGGCAATTCTTTGCCCTTAGGATATTCAGTACTTCCAGTGCTCCCCCGGTCCTACCCGGGTTCAGGACTATTATCTGCCCGTCCTCCAGGTGAGGCGCCAGCTGTTCAGCAATAAACCCGTGCCCCGTTGCAGGAAGAACCACCATCAGGACATCCCTGCCACGGATGGCTTCTTTTATATCGGAGGTAACCGTCGTAAGCTCCGCAAACCCACGAGGGATGTTGTCGTTAGCCGACAGCAGCTCGATCCCTCCCCCTTCCTTTATAGCACGGATCCTGTCTTCACCTCTATTATATAGGCTAACGTCGATCCCGCAAAGTGAAAGATGACCTGCCATGGCTGTCCCTCCGTGGCCGCCGCCTAATACCGCAAATCTATATTTATCTTTGATATTCTGCCCTTCCATACCTTATCCTCCTTGTATCCTAAAGTGTCGGAACATAGCATAAATTTATATTAAGCGCTCCTTAACAACGTCTCGTATTTTATCCCATTGTTTCCATTTAAAGGTTTATCCCTTTATTCTAAAATAACCTTAACCGCATTGGAGTGATAAAGGTTCAAAGCTGCAGCTGATCTTGATTTGATAAAACGATACTCCTGATCTTAGAATAAATAACTTACATCTATAACGATAGAAAGATTATAACACTTCTTTTCTGAAAATTCAAATAAAATAAATAGCAGGGGATAAATGGCACGGGTGGCACGGGGACGCTTTGTTTGCCATCATTTATTGATTACTGGTGGTGGCACGGGTGGCACGGGGACGCTTTGTTTGCCATCAATGGGAGGCACGGGGACGCTTTGTTTGCCATCAATTATTGATTACTGGAAGAGGCTATCAAAAAAATAACACAAACCGGGTGTTAAATAATGTAAATTGGTATATAATGGGAGCAGGTGCGTGATAGGATATTAAAATTTTCATTTGTTTTGTTAATAACTAAGGGGGGCATAGTTATGGCTAGAATAGCTAGGATAAAAAGTAAAACCGGAATATACCACGTTATGCTAAGAGGAATAGATAAAAGGAATATTTTTCTTGATAAAAAGGAATATTTAGCTTTTCTCAAATATATACAAAAAACCCGGGGTAAAATTAATTTCACAGTATATGCTTATTGTTTAATGACAAATCACGTTCACATTTTGCTTAAAACGGAAGAAATGCCTGGCGATATTATTAAAAGAATAGCAATTGCCTACGCACAATATCACAACATTAAGAATGGCAGAACAGGACATCTTTTTCAGAATAGATTTAAAAGTGAAGCGGTCGATACAGAAAGATATTTTTTAACCGTCCTGCGATACATAAATCAAAACCCTATAAAAGCCGGAATCGTAGAAAAGATGATGCAGTATAAATGGAGTAGCTACCACGAATATTTTATCAATGAAAAAATGATAGTTGACACAGAATTTATTCCAACTTATTTCAGAAGCTTAAAGGATTTTATGAAGTTTATGGAAGAAGCAAATGAAGATGAATGTTTAGACTATAACCCTACCAAAAGATGGACGAATGATGAGCTAATAAAATATATAAATCAAATAATAGATTTAAACGCACTACATAATTCCGACAGGCAAGTTAGAAATGAAATGCTCAAAATGATAAAAATCAAAACCACGGCCAGTAATCGGCAACTGTCAAATGTGCTTGGGATTGGTCGAGGTGTTTTGGAAAAGATAAAGTGAGGATGGCAAACAAAGCGTCCCCGTGCCACGTGCCATCCCCCGTGCCATCTGAAAAAGAAAAGCGTCTCAGAGGTTCTTGCTTTCTGAGACGCTTTGTCTACAGTCTGAGAAGGGGCCGATGGCGGCCCCTTCTTTACTTTGTTCTTTGTTGTTGTTAGCTCTCACTAATATGTCTCTATTACGGCGTTGCCGGTGCAATTCGTGATCCAGCCCAGTCCCGGAGAGGGGCTGAACGATGATGCATTCCCGATAATAGTCCCTGCATCGTTCACATAAGCCGCCTGCACCATTATGGTTACTGTTGATTCTGTATTGCAGTTGGAAATTTCGCGAGCCAACCCATAGTTAGAATTGGCATTTACTGTGACGCTGCCAGCGATACCGCCCAAATATTGAGCTCCTTTAATCTGGGTATTCTTAACGGTCCACTCGGATATGGTTCCGGTATTCATATATCCTACAACGCCACCCACATAACTCTCCGCCCACGTGCTATGTAATGATACATCTGACACAGTATTTTTTTCGCCGCCTGTTATGGCTGCATCGAAGCTGATATAACCTGCTATGCCGCCGATTCTGCTTCCGCCGGAAAGGGTGTAATCCATATCGCTTCTCTTCCCGCTGACAGAGCAATCAGAAAGTGTGGCGCTGTTGCGTCCGAATTCCCCGATGCTGCCGGCAATACCGCCGATATAGATTCCGCCGGGATTGCCATCATACTTGTTCATTACGGAGCTGTCAACCAGCTTGCAATCCGTTATTGACTTACTGTTATGAGCGCCTGCAATACCTCCGATTTTCCCCCCGTTAATGCTGCTCACATGGCCGATAATCAGTGAGTCAATGAGTGTCCATCCTGAAACGGCGCCGATGTTCTCGCCCACGATGCCGCCGGTATTGTCGCCGCCGGTGATGGTTACGCCGGTAATAGCCGCACCTCCGGCAAGGGTTCCGGAGTTTTTCCCTGCTATACCTCCCACAAAGGAAACACCTTTTGGATTGACAGCGTTGATGATTGTACCTTCGCCTAAGGTGCAATCAGATACTGTCCCTACATTATTGCCTACGATGCCGCCGACAGTATTACTTTCAGACCAGACACTGTGGATGATCCCTTTAAAGTTACAATTATCTACCGCACCCTCATTTTTCCCTACTACGCCGCCAAAACCGCTGACGACAGTGTAGAAATTACCCTCTACATTGACATTCTTTACAGTCCCACCGGTCCCCACATAATCGAACAAGCTACGATAGCTGTATTTTTCCGATCCGCTTGAGTTGTCAGTCCCGAATATAATTTTACAGCCGGCATCTTTATTGCCGTCGAATGTTCCTTTAAAGGGGGTCCCACCGGTGCTGCTGCTGATGCCTATGCCGTCCTGCCAGCCGTAAAGTCTAAGTGTGACCGGTGCGATTTCTGCACCGTCCATACGGCCCAGTTTGAAATGACCATTGCGCCAGGCCTCAGGGCCATAGTTGACTTTATCCCGGAGAAGCTTGAGGTCATCCTCGTTTTCAATGAGACAGGGCCTTGCGCTGCTGTATAGCCGGGCATAAATAGTCTCGTTGCCCGTGCCCTGAACTTCGTAAAAGCCGACAATTCTCGTCTTGAATTCAGCGTCTTCGTACCATTCCAGGACAGTGGATCCATCCAGGGTCGCCGGAAAAGTGATTCTCTCCCATTTCTTTCCTTCCAAGGAGTACTCATAGCCGTCTTTACCTATCACTTTGACTTCGTAGAGTTTATCTTCCCAGTTGGCGGTGTAGCTGCGATTGCCGGTACTTCCTGCCTCAACGGTCACATCCTTTGTCTTTTCAGTAAGGCCCGTGCCTGTCCAACCGGTGAAGGTATATTCCCCAGCCCTCGTGGGACGGTTTAAAGTCAAACCGCTTTCTACGGTATAAGTAGCCGGATTGCCTTCGGCATTTGTGCCTCCGTTTAAGTTATAAGTAATGATATAGTTGACAATCTTCCATTTAGCTGTGAGTGTGAGGTTTTCCGCAGGCATGGATGTCGGAACTGAAGAAGACCAGCCGTCAAAGTTATAACCTGCTTTTGTCGGGTTTGCCGGAGCAGTAACAGCTGTTCCGTAATCCTGAGTAATCGTATGCCAGGTGGTGTTGCTGTCGGACTTAAAGGTTATGGTGTACTGCCCTTTAGACCACTGGGCATACAGAGTTACTGAATCTCCATCTTCGATTAACAGATTCAGCAGCTCAGCCCCCGGAGCGTAAGCAGTACCGTTGCCATCAGCTGCCATATTCCAGCCGTTAAAGGAATGACCGGTTTTGGTAAAGCCATTGGCGGACAGGTTCTGTGCAGTATCGTAGGTAAAAATCTGATCCGTCATAGAACCGCCGGTGCTGCCGTTTCCGTTAAATTTAATCGTGTAATTATTGGCCTTCCACATTGCATAAAGATTGACGCTGACTCCGCTCTCCCATAGATTGATCACGGTTTCCTCGTTTGCATAGTCGTTGCCGGTGCCGTCAGCCTTTGTATTCCAGCCGTTAAAGGTATAGCCTGTCCAGGTGAAGCCGTTGGCGGTTAGGGCTTTTGACTCATCATAGGCAAAGCTTTGCGCATCCATGTCACCGGTAGCTTCTACGCTGTTTTTATTAAATACCACACTGTAGCCGATGGCACTCCACTTTGCATAGAGAGTCAGATTTCCCGTGACCGCAGCACCGAAATCGTATTCTGTCTCTGCGGCAAATGAATCATCTGTAAACCAGCCGCCGAAGATATAGCCTGTTCTTGTCGGCGCCGGAGCGGGCAAAGTTGCCTTTCCGTTGTAATCCACCGATTGGTTTGCAACGTCGCTGCCTCCTTTTGAATCAAAGGCAACCGTCAGAATTACCTTGGTCCACTTGGCATAAAGAGTCAGGCTTTCCGTAACCGGAGCGTTGAAATCATATGACTGACTATAAGCCTCGTCTATATACCACCCGTCAAGGTCAAATCCGGCTTTCACCGGCGCCGGATCAGGCAAGATAGCCTTGTTCCCATGATCCACCCCTTGAGCCGGAACTGCGCCGCCACCCATCGGGTTAAAGGTTATGGTATAGCCAAGAATTGTCCACTTGGCGTAAAGAGTAAGGTTGCCGGTGACCGCAGCAGCAAAATCATAAAGAGTTGTGCAAGTCTCGTCCTTATACCAGCCGCCGAAGCTGTGGCCAGCCTTTGCCGGGTCGTCGGGCCGGACTGCCTTTCCTTTATAGCCAATGGTCTGGCTGTCAACAGGGCTTCCGCCGTTTGAATTAAATGTCACAGTATAGCTTACCGCGCTCCAGTTTGCCGTAAATGTAATATCGGCAGTCCCCATTTTAACCGATGCAGGAATGACCTTAACCGGAACACCGGTCCCTGACCAGGTCCAGCCTGTAAAGTCATAGCCTTCTTTCGTCGGCGCTGCAGGGGTTGCAATGGGCTGTTCGAAACGATAGGAAACATTGGCGATGGCCGTGCCGCCGACGGTATTCCATACGGCATTGTGCCTGTCGCGATCATAGTACACATTCACCACCGTGCTTCCGTCTCCCTCTATAACACCTTGAGTGATTGCTTTTGCGGTAAATCCGGTGTAGGTGTTAGCCGCTGCGGCTGTGGCGCTGCCGGCGGTACCCGTAAGAGTCTGAACGCTTCCCACAGCTTCTGTATAATTGTTATTCTCCACATTCTGCTGCCAGTGCTTTACCTTGTACTGGATACCCGTGCCGGCCGTCCATTTGGCGTAAAGATCCACCACAGCTCCGTTATTGAGCGAAAGATTGACAACGCTCTGACTGTTGCTATAAGCCACCTCGCCCTCAGCCGATGTTGACCAACCTGCAAAGGTATAGCCGGTCTTGACAAAAGCGTTTGCATTGAGCGCCCCTGATACTCCGTAAGTAAAGCTTTGGTTGCTCATGGAGCCGCCTGTATTGGTGTTTCCGTTAAATCGAACTATATAATTATTTGCCTTCCAGACGGCGTATAGATTGTACTGGCCTTCTTTGACCGTCATCAAGTTGCCTACAGATTCTTTATCGTTATAGACCTTAGAACCCGCAGCAGTTGTCGCCCAACCGTCGAAGGTATAACCGGTTCTCGTAAAGTTGTTGGCTGAAAGAGCCTTTGTCGCTTCGTCATATACGAAGCTTTGATCTGCCATGGCGCCTGCAACATCAGCGCCATTACCGTTAAAAATCACCTTATAGGGGTTGGCCGACCAATGGGCGTAAAGTAACTGATCCTCCACTATGTCAACCGCTGTTCCGCTATCCACCTTAGTGCCCTCTGTTATATCTGTAAACCAGCCAAGGAAGGTATAGCCGACACGGGAAGGCGCAGGCAGTTCACCGTAGGTGCCGCCAA
>ERZ795059.1615-NODE-1615-length-24875-cov-11.562369_pt1 | contig 24875 bp, 22 predicted proteins | sample MGYA00375143_ERZ795059 | MGnify/ENA primary metagenome ERZ795059 (study PRJEB30188, sample SAMN05720168) | activated sludge metagenome | isolation source: Anaerobic digester | place: USA | collected 2015-01-07 ... | reverse complement strand
GCGCAAGCAGGCACAGGCACTACCCACGGCGCAGCTACACGCGCCCCGACTCCCAGTTGGGAGGGACGACACCACGCATCCCGCAGGACATCGGTCCGTGCGAACGAGATTTGTTGTTTGAAATTCAAGCTCGTCATTCCCGCCGCAGCGAAGCGAAGAGCGGGAACCCAGGAGCGACGCACACCGGCGATTGCCGCCCCTGGGTTCCTGCTTGCGCAGGAATGACGACGAAGGGGAATTGCCTCCACCTGTGCGAAGCACTGGGGGGTGAGGAGTGGTCCGCGCAGCGGACGAATTGGTCCAGTGGACCAATTCGAGCGACGAACGCCCGGAGCGATAGCGAAGGGCAGGATCGCACGCTCTTGCGTGCGAGACGGAGGGGGCGGCGCAGCGCCCGCCTGCACCCACCCCTGTCCCCCAATTAACCGGCCCGGCCTGTGCATTCCCTGCCAATCCAGCTACTACCCCGTCAGATTCACCACCAAAGGACAGCCCTATGACCGCGCCGACGCTTCGCGAATTTCTGGCCAACCCGAAAGGGGACGGAAATCCCGCGCCGCGCGAGCTGGCCAGCCTGATTGAGCACATCTCGGATTCGTGCCGCACCATCTCCTATCTCGTCTCCCGCGGCGCCCTTGCCGACGTGCTCGGCTCGGCCGGCACCGGCAACGTGCAGGGTGAAGAGCAGAAGCAGCTCGACATCCTCGCCAACGACGAACTCATGGCCATGGCGAAAGCCACCGGCGTTGTCGCCGCCGCCGCCTCCGAGGAGGAAGATGAAGCCCGCCCGATCACCGAAGGCGCCCCCTACCTCCTGATGTTCGACCCGCTCGACGGCTCGTCCAACATCGACGTCAACGTTTCGATCGGCACGATCTTCTCGATCCTTCCGGCAATCGCAGGCGAGGGCGCAGCGCCCTTCCTCCAGCCGGGCCGCAACCAGGCCGCCGCCGGCTATTGCGTCTATGGTCCGCAGACCACACTGGTGCTGACACTCGGCGCAGGCGTCTTCGCCTTCACCATGGACCCGCCGACGGGACAGTTCGTGCAGACGGGCACGAACCTCCAGATCCCGGAGAAGACCAAAGAGTTTGCGATCAACATGTCGAACATGCGCCACTGGGCCGACCCGGTCCGCGCCTATATCGACGAATGCCTGCTCGGCGACACCGGCCCGCGGGCCAAGAACTTCAACATGCGCTGGATCGCCTCGATGGTGGCTGACGTCCACCGCGTCATCACGCGCGGCGGCGTCTTCATGTATCCGTGGGACAAGCGTGAGCCGAACAAGCCGGGCAAGCTGCGCCTGATGTACGAAGCCAACCCGATGTCGCTTCTCGTCGAGCAAGCCGGCGGCAAATCGTTCGATGGCCGCGAGCAGATCCTCGACATCATCCCCACCGGCCTGCACCAGCGCGTGTCGGTCATGCTCGGCTCGAAGGAAGAAGTCGAAGTCCTCGAACGCAAGCACGTCGGCGCGGCCTAGGTCCGGCTGCCGTCAGGCGGAGCGTGCAGCCTTGGCAAAGCGCTGCAGCGCCTCCAGCGCATCCTCATGGGCCGCCACGCTCGGCTGCTTGCGGGGCATGCGGTTCCAGGCATCCAGCGCCGCGATCTTGTAGGCTTCGGCCAGCGTTGGATAGTTGAAGGTGTTCTCGACGAAGTAATCGAGCGTGCCGCCAAGGTTCAGCACCGCCTGTCCGATATGGATCAGCTCGGTCGCGCCCTCGCCGACGATGTGGATGCCCAGAAGGCGACGCGTCTCGATCGAGAAGATCATCTTCATGAAGCCCGCATTGAGGCCCATGATCTGCCCTCGCGCCGTCTCCCTGAAGCGCGCCACGCCGCACTCATAGGGAATGTTCTTCTCGCGAACCTGCTCCTCGGTCATCCCGATGGTCGACATCTCCGGCACCGAATAGATGCCATAGGGGAAGAACTCCGGCGGCGCCTGCGCTGGCGCATCGAACGCATTGCACGCCGCAATCCGCCCTTGCTCCATCGATGTTGATGCAAGGCTCGGGAAGCCGATCACATCGCCCACCGCGAAGATGTGGGGCAGCTTGGTGCGGAAGGTTGCGCGGTCCACCTCGATCTTGCCGCGTTCATCCGTGGCGATGCCGCAAGTCTCAAGCTCCAGCGAGTCCGTCGCGCCCTTGCGGCCAGCCGCGAAGAGAACCATCTCGCTCCAGATCTGGCGGCTGTCCTCCAGCTCGATCAGGCAGGCGTCGTGGGCCGGGCGGGTCACCCGCTTCACCTTGCTCTGCAGCCGAAGCGTCATGCCCCGATCCCGCATGTCGTGGACAAATTCGTCGACCAGCTCGCGATCAATGAAGGGAAGAAGTTTATCGGAAGGTTCGATCACCGTGACTTTGACATCCAGCGCCGAGAAGATCGTCGCATACTCGATGCCGATAACGCCCGCGCCAATCACGCTCAGCGAACGGGGCAGGCGCTTGAGATCCAGGATCTCGTCCGGGTCGAGGATAGCCTCGCCATCGAACGGGATATGCCGGGGCCGGTAGGGCTCGGTGCCCACCGCGATGATGAAGCGCCCCGCCGTGAACCGCTGCTGTCCGTTATCGGTTGTGACTTCGATATGCAGCGGATCGATGAACCGCGCTTCGCCTCGCACCCAGTTCACGCTGTTGCGCGCAAACTGGTGCTCCAGGATTTCGACCTCATGGTCGAGCGTGATGGCCAGGCGCCGGCTCAGATCGTCAGCCGTGATCGTCTGCTTGTTGCGATGCCCGCGCCCATAGAAGCCACGCTCGCGCCACCCCGAAAGGTTCAGCACGGTCTCGCGAAGTGTCTTGGACGGAATGGTCCCCGTGTGAACGCAAACGCCGCCAACCCGCCGGCCCTTCTCGACGACCAGCACGGACTTCTTGAGCTTCGCGGCCTGCACAGCCGCCCGCCGCCCCGCCGGGCCGGAGCCGATCACGATGAGATCATAGGCCTGCATGACAGACGGAATCCTTCAGCCGCGAAGATGCAGCTGAACTGGTTAATGCCGCTTAACCGGCGATTAGCGCAGCTTTCGGTCCAAAAAACCAAGGATTGCAGGGGTGTCTTGAGGCGCGGGCCCGTGTCCTGCCGCGTGCATCATGAAAACGAGATCGCCCTGAGTCGCGATGTCGAGCGCCGGCAAGTCATCCACGCCCGTCTTGCCGAACAGCCGATAGACCGGCGTCGCAATCCGCGCGGAGAGAAACTCGCCATAGGGGTCCGACCATGCATCGGTCTCGCCCACGATGATCATCAGGGGACGTGGCGCGATCATCGCCATGATCATGTGCGCATCCACCGGAGAGGTGGACGGGCTGGGCGCATAGCTGTTCCAGCGCGGCGAGAACCAATAGGGGAAGCTCGCCGCCACATGGCCGATCGTCTCGCCATAGTTGCGTCGGCTCAACGCCCCGCCGCCTTCGCCCGAGCACACTGCGATCACGGCGGCAAACTTCGGATCATTCGCTCCGGCCCACAGCGCAGCTTTCCCAAGTCGCGAGATGCCGTAGAGCGCGATGCGATCGCCATCGATGCGCGGATTGAGCGCCAGATGCTCGCGCACGATCGACAGCCCCTCGGCCCAGGTCGCAACCGCACCTGCTTCATCCGGCGTGCGGCGCGTTTCATCGACCGGCCCGTAGATGCGGCGCAGGCCAAGCGAGGAGCCGCCATTAAAGTCCGGCTCGATCTGCGCATAGTGAACCAGCGCCACGCCATAGCCTTGCGCGAGATAGGGCGCGATGTCTTGCTTGGCGATCACGCGCGCCTCGCGACCCGGAATGCGCTTGCCCGCATCCCAGCCATCGGTCTCCTTGATGCCGGGGTCGTCGACCATCAGCGTGTTGGGCGTGAAGTTGACCATCAGCACGGTCGGCACAGGCCCGCTCGACCGCGCGGGCAGATAGTGCACCACGTCGATCGTGTGCGATCCCAGCGCAGTTGTTGCTGTGACCGTCGATTGCGAACGCAGCGCCGTGCCGTTGAACGCGCTGACGTTCTGCTCGGAATATTCGTGCTTGAATGTTGGCTTGCGTGTCGAAGCAACAGACGGCGGCGTGCCGAACTGGTTGTCGATCAGCAGTTGGCGGATTTCCGGCCGGCGCGTGCCGAGCCAGTCATCTGCGGTTTCGATCCGCTTGCCCCTGGACGACACCAGCAGGTTCGGCACGTTGATCACGCCGACAGCCGCCTGCGTATAATTCACCGGCAGGTCGTTGCGCATCTCGCCCGGCAGGTCCTTGAGATAGGACGGCGCCAGTGGCGGATGGCCCATATCGAGCTTCGAATTTCCGCCCGAGCAGGCGGTTGCCGCAAGAAGAACAACGACAACCGCACGCCGCATCACGCGTCTCCGAGAACGAGGGGCGCCAGTGTCAGGCCGACAATGGTCAGCACGATCAACGCGCAGATATTCATGATCACGCCGCGACGGATCATGTCCGCCTGCTTCACCTTGCCGGTGCCATACGCGATCGCGTTCGAGGCCGAGCCAACTGGCATTGCAAAGCCCATGGACGCAGCCATCGCCGCCGGCACAATGAACGTGCCCGCGCTCAACGTCTCGCTGCCCGCCGCCAGAGAGATCAGCACCGGGCCCATCAGCGAGATGGTCGCGATGTTGGAGGCGAACTCGGTGATGATGATCACCAGCAGCCCTACCAGCAGGATGACGACGATCGGATGCAGATCCGCGACGCCCTGCAGGCTGCTCGCCAGGAAGCGCGACAGCCCCGACATTTCCGCCGCCGCAGCCAGCGCAAGGCCACCGCCGAACAGCAGCAAGATGCCCCACGGAATTTTCTGCGCGTCATCCCACACAAGGATCGGTCGCTTCGTGCCGTCGCCTGCTGGAACGATGAACAATAGCAGGGCAGCCAATGTCGCGATCATGGTGTCGACATGACCGCCATCGATCCGCACGCCGCCAAGCAACGCCGCGCCAATCCAGTCCGCGATCAACGACGAGACAACCCAGAGTCCGGCGATGAGGAAGAAGATGATGGCGGTGCGGCCTTCCGGCTTCGACAACGGGCCGAGTTTTGCCAACTCAAGTTTCACCCGCTTTTGAGCTCCCCGCGCGCCCTCAGCGTCCACGGTCAGTCCGCGCGACAGGATGAACCACGCAATCGGCAGCAGAACGATAACCACCGGAAGGCCGATCGCCATCCACTGGCCGAACGAAACTTCAATGCCCTGCGCACGAAGTTGGGTGAGGGCGATGCCGTTCGGCGGCGTTCCAATCGGTGTTGCGAGTCCGCCAACAGTGGCGGCGTAAGCGATAGCAAGGATCAGCGCCGCAGCGAATTTCGGATTCTCCTTCCCGTTGATCGCGGAGCCCGCCGCAACCGAAAGCGCCAGAGGCGTGAGGATGAGAGAGGTCGATGTGTTGGAAATCCACATCGAGATGAAGCCGGCGGCCACGAGAAAGCCAGCCAGCATCAGCTTGGGATTTGTACCACCGCGCGCAACGAGGCCGTAGGCAATGCGCGTGGAGAGCCCCCAGCGCTCTATCGCGATACCAAGCAGGAAGCCGCCGATATAGAGCAGCACGATCGGATTCGCATAATGTGCGCCAAGGTCACCGAGATTGAGCAGGCGCTCATTCGCCAGCGGTTCCGTCAGGCCGTTGCGGCAGAGACCTTCGGTCGCGCAGACCAGTCGCCCACGCGCATCCGTACCCACATCGATACCAATCAGCGGCACGGCGATGATCGGCACAAGCGCTGTTGCGGCCAGCGGCAGCGCCTCAGTGATCCACCAGGTCGCCATCAACACCAGCAGGCCCAGCACCAGATGAGCTTCCCAAGCGAGATCAGGCATCGGCACGACCAACAGAAGCAGCGCCAGCACCGGCCCAAGCCAGAGCCCGATCCGGGCGACGCGGCCGGTCGATCCCGCAATCTCGCTCGGCTGTGGTGAGGTGGCGTCCGGCATGTCTCTCCCGATGTATTCTCTATTTTTCGCGACCGTAGCACGCGAAGGCGACAGGGGAAGCCTTGCCCGCGTCCTGGTTGGCGATGTGACGCCTCGCGCTCGTATCAAGACTCTGCCAGAAGCAAATGATGTTCGACGTCGTCCTGTCACTCATTCCCGTATTCTCCTTGATCGCGCTCGGCGCTCTTCTGCGCCGGTTCAAGCTGCTGACCGCCGAGGGCTGGACGTCGCTGGAGCGGCTCACCTATTTCGTGCTGTTCCCGCCGCTGATGTTCATGAGCATTGTCGAGGGCAAGTTCGCGGGCGGCGAAGCGCTGTGGCTGGGCCTGACTCTGGCGGCGACTGTCGCAACCATGGGCGCGCTCATGCTGCTGATGCGGCCATTGCTGGCCAAGGACGGAGCGCAATTCTCCAGCGTGTTCCAGGCCGGCATCCGCTGGAACGGCTATGTCACCCTCGGCGTTCTGGCAGGGCTCTATGGCGACGAAGGTGTCGCGTTGTCGGCCGTAGGCTTTGCGACGCTGGTGCCCATGAACAACGTCATGAGCGTGCTGGTGCTCAGCCGCTATGCCAGTCCCGAGCCTGCGTCGCTGGGGCGTGTCGTCAAATCGATTGCTACGAACCCGCTGATCATTTCGACGGTCGGCGCGATCATCCTTGTTGCCATGGGCGTCCGCGTCAGCGAGCCGGTGGGGCAGACGCTCAACTTGTTGGGCGACGCCACCGTGTCGCTCGGCCTGATCTGCGTCGGCGCAGCGCTCGATCTGGGCTCCATGCGATCTTCAACGCGAGCGCTGGCTGCGGGAACGATCCTGCGGCTGGTGGTGATGCCGGCCGTCACGATCGGGCTGGCTTTCGCCATCGGCCTTACCGGCATGGTGTTCCACGTCGCGGTCATCTGCGCTTCGGCGCCTGTTGCGACATCGGCCTACATCCTCGCGCGACAGCTCGGCGGCGACTCCAAGCTGATGGCCAGCATCATCACGCTGTCGACCCTGCTCAGCCTGATCACCATCCCGGCGACCATCCTGCTGACGCAGATGCTGCCGATCTAAAGCGCCCCAACTTAAAGCGCTTTTACCATGAAGACGAGGTCGAGGCTCTTGCCGAATTTCCGGCCGACGCCCTTCAGATTGCCCTGAACCTCAAACCCCGCCTGCTCATGCAGCGCAATCGACCCCGCATTCTCGCTGTCGATTCCGCCGACCATCGCGGCCAGCTGCAAAGCCTTCGCCCGCTCCATCAGAACCGTCAGTACCGCGCGTCCAATTCCCCGCCGCTGCGCCTTGGGCGAGACGTACACCGAATGCTCGACGGTCTTCACATAGCCGGGAAAATCCCGGAACATGCCGAAGCTGCCGTACCCAAGCACCTCTGTTGGATGCAGCCGGTCCACCGCCACGATCACCGGAAATCCCGCCTGCCTGCGCGCCGCCATCCAGGCGCGACGCAGCTCCACCGTCGTTTCCGTCTCCGACCAGATCGAGAACGTCTCGCGCACGGCGTGATTGAAGATCGCCACGATGCCGGGCAGGTGCGCCTCGGTTGCGTCGATTATTTCGAAGTCAGCCGTTGCCGGACTCATTTGGGTCATCTCCGATGCCGCGCTGCGGCGCCAAAAGCGATCGCACTTGTTTGTCGCAAAGCCAGCAAAACCGCCAGCCCGCCGGAGGTGGAAAGCTCTAGCCCGCGCCGTCTCTCTATGCTCTGTCACAGGCAAAGACATAAAAGTCAGGGAGCATACGATGGCTGCTGAGGCCACTTTTCCGGTGATGTCGATCGATCAGTGCAATGCGCTGATGACTGCGCCTGGCGCGCGGTTCGAGCTGGAAGAGAAGGTCATCAACGGCGTCAAGTTGCGCACCTACAAGAACGCGCCGCTCACCCTGCGTGACTGCGTGCTCAACTCGACCAACTGGGGCGACCGCGAATTCCTCATCTTCGAGGACGAGCGTGTAACCTTCTCCGCGCACTACAAGGCCGTGGCCAAGCTGGCTGTGAAACTCCGCGATGAGTTCGGCGTGAAGAAGGGCGATCGGGTCGCCATCGTCATGCGCAATTATCCGCAATGGCCTGTCGCGTTCTTCGCCCCGCTGGTGCTTGGCGCGATCGCGACGCCGCTCAATTCCTGGTGGACGGGCGAGGAGCTGGAATACGGCATCGCGGACAGCGGCGCGAAAGTCGCTATCGTCGACTCCGAAAAGCTGGAGCGTATCCGCGAGCATCTGCCGAATTTGGCTCAGCTCAAGCATATCATCGTCGCGCGCGGGGCGGAGGAAGAGGCTGACTCGCGCATCGTCTCGCTCGAGAAGCTGATCGGCAACGCGAAGTCGTGGGCCAACCTGCCCGACACGTCGATGCCGGATGCCGATGTCGGCCCGGATGATGACGCCACGATCATGTACACGTCCGGCACGACAGGTAAGCCCAAGGGTGCGCTGGCCACGCATCGCGGTATCGCATCGAATGTGTTCAACGGCATGGCCTGTCAGGCCCGACACTTCATTCGCCAGGGTCTGCCTGTCCCTGTGCGCGATCCGAAGGTCGATCCGCCGCGCATCCCGCTGCTGGCCATCCCGTTCTTCCACGCCACGGGCGCATTCTCGAACCTCGTTCCGGCGATCATGAACGCCGACAAGATCGTCACGATGTACAAATGGGACCCGGGCGAGGCGCTGGAAATCATCCAGCGTGAGAAGGTCTCGCTGATTGGCGGCGTGCCCGCAATCGCCTGGCAGGTGCTCGAGCATCCCGATCGCGACAAGTATGATCTGTCCTCGATCCAGTTCGTGGCTTACGGCGGCGCGCCGTCTGCGCCGGAACTGGTCGCCACGATCAAGCGCAAATTCCCGAACGGGCTTGCCTCCAACGGTTGGGGCATGACGGAAACCTGCGCCGCATCCTGCGTGAACTTCGGCAAGGATTACGAGCTGCGCCCCGCATCGTGCGGCGCGGCTGCGCCTGCCATGGATTTCAAGATCGTAGGCGCCAATGGCGAAACGCTCGGGGCCAACGAGGTGGGCGAGCTGTGGGTCAAGGGCCCCAACAACTGCAAGCTCTACTGGAACAAGCCGGAAGCCACGGCGAAGACCTATATCGATGGCTGGGTCGTGACGGGCGACGTCGGCCGCATCGATGAAGATGGCTTCGTCTTCCTGATGGATCGCGCCAAGGACATGCTGATCCGTGGCGGCGAGAACATCTACTGCATCGAGGTCGAGAACGCTCTCTACGATCACCCCGCCATCATGGACGCTGCGATCATCGGCATTCCGCACAAGGTGCTGGGTGAGGAAGTGGGCGCGGTCGTGCAGGTGAAGCCCGACATGGATGTGACGGTGGACGAGCTGCGCCGTTTCGTCGGCTCGAAGATCGCGGCGTTCAAGGTGCCGGTGGAAATCCAGATCCAGCGTGAACCGCTGCCGCGTAATGCCAACGGGAAGATCATGAAAAACGATCTGCGGGCGCGTTTCACGCCGCGAGGCTAGAATTTCGCAGCATTAATGTGGTCTGAGGAACCCATCCATCTTAACGGGCGTTTCCCAATCGCAACAGACGCGAAGGGACCCGTCATGACAGCCCGGAAAGCATTTTGGTCGATTGCCGTTTTCACGGTTTTTGCCTTTGCCACGCTTATCGTTTTCTTTTGGATTCGCGACGGGTCGCTTCAACAAGCGGGAGCATCGATGGACAACCTGCTGCACCGCACGGGTAGCGAAATCGCCTCGACGACCAACGATGTCGTGGGTTCGACCGGCGCCGCAATCGATCGCGCCACCGATGGCGACGATCGCACCTGATCCTAGATCCAGCGCCGCCACTTCAGGAAGGCCAGCAGCCCGCCTGCGAGCACAATGGTAAGCGCAACGACAGCGCCGAATGACCATGGCTCTTGCGAATACGGTATGCCCGACAGGTTCATGCCGAGCAGGCCGGTGATGAATGTCAGCGGCAGGAAGAATGCGGATACAAGCGACAGCACCAGCAGGCGCGTGTTGAGCTGTTCCTGCCGTTGCCCCGCAACCTGATCCTGCAGAACGGCTGCGCGGTCGCGAATGGAATCCAGTTCTTCGGCGATGCGCGTGATCCGGTCGCCCGTTTCGCGCAGGTGCATAGCGTGATCGAGATCGAACAGCAGGCGGCCTTCACGCTGTAGCTGCGCCATGGCTTCGCGTTGAGGCAGGATATAGCGGCGCAGGATCAGGATCGTCCGGCGAAATTCGGACAGCGTGGTTGTCGGCAGCTTGTTGCCTTCACTCAGCAGGATTTCCTCGTATTCGTCCGCGTCGTCCTTGAGCTGATCGATCACCGGTTCGATCTTGTCGATCAACCGCTCCGCGATCATCACGAGCAAGCCGCCGGGTGAGGGAGGGTCCGCGAGGTTTGCCGCGATCTCCTCGCGGACCTCATGCACGGCCTTCACCGGATAAGACCGCATGGAGATGACGAGGTTCTGCGTCGCCCAGATGCGCACCGAGATCATATCCTCGGGCTCGGCGCCTGGGTTGTGGTTGATGCCGCGCAGGTTCAGCAGCAGGCCATCTTCGTAGGCGGCGCAACGCGGGCGGGTCTCGGTCTGCAGCAGCGCGGTGATGACGGTCTCGTCGAGATCGCTGGATTCCTCCAGCCATTCGCGCGTCTCAGCCGCAAGACGGTTGAAATGAAGCCAGCGCCAGCCCGCAGGCGGGCATGCCGCCGTGGGTTTTATCTTGTGCCAGTCGACCCGTTCCACGACGCCATCCGCCGGAAAGTCGAAGCCGAAGATGAAGGCTTCAGCGTTCGGCTCGGCGTGGTCGTTCCGTTCGATAGGCGAGACGGGCATAGGCGTGCCTCTGGCGGCTGTCGCCCGCTTCTAGACCGCTTTCGACGCGAGGGGCTAGGGCCTGCTTCTATGCCTGAAGGTCCAAAGCCGCAGCAGATGGCAGGCAGGGTTCTGTGGGGTCGTTGACGGCCTTATGCACGAGCGGGCAAAAGGCCGGGATGGACGACGACGATGCCCGCAGGCTGGACGTGGAACTGGTGCGCCGTGGGCTGATGGCCTCCCGCGCGCAGGCTCGTGCTGCTATCGAGGCCGGCAAGGTGCTGGTGGATGGCGCCGTGGCCGCCAAGCCTGGACTCTCCGTGTCGGCCCAATCCGTGATCGTCGCTGAACCCGCCCATCCATGGGTCTCGCGTGGTGGCCTGAAGCTGGAACATGCGCTCGATACGTTCGGCGTAGATCCGGCTGGCATGGCCTGCCTTGATGTCGGCTCATCAACTGGCGGCTTTACCGATGTCCTGCTGTCGCGCGGCGCAAGACGCGTGGTCGCCGTGGATGCCGGTCGCGATCAGCTGCACGCCAAGCTGCGCGACGATCCACGCGTAGTCTCGCTCGAGGCAACTGACGCCCGCGAGCTGACTGCGGAGCTGCTGGGGGAGCCGCCCAGCCTTATCGTTGTCGACGCCAGTTTCATTGGCCTCGCCAAACTTCTCGCCCGCCCGCTTGAACTTGCCGCGACAGGCGCAACGCTTGTCGGCCTGTTCAAGCCACAGTTCGAAGTCGGCCCCGCCCATGTCGGCCGCGGCGGCATCGTCTCGGATCAGGCGGCTGTCGAACGCTCCGCCGTAGAATTCGAAGCCTGGCTGAAACAGCAGGGCTGGCCGATCCGGGCGTGGACGCAGAGCCCGATCGCAGGCGGCGATGGAAATCGCGAACGTCTCTTCCTCGCAAACCGCTAGCCCAAGATCAGGCAGCAAGAATAGCCAGCCCAGAATCAGATCGGCCGCGTTGCAAGCAACGCGGCCGATCCTATCGGACCCTGGGTTGGGGGGACGGGCCCGCTCCGTGAAGGCTGGACCCAGTCGCCTAGCGATCTGTGAACAACCTAATTCCTGTTGACCTGCCAATCGCCGTAATAAGCGTCGCGGCAAGCCTCTACGGGTCGGCGAATAACGGTGCCATCCGGCATTCGCGTGGTCTGGATTGCATCGGTGCAATCGCGACCGGCGTAACCGTCGGTGGGTCTATAGTCACGGTTTCCGCTAGGGTAAACTGCTCCACGATTATAATCGTCATACCGCGGCGATCTGTCCCGGTAGTACGGATCGTCGTCATTTCCATACCCGGACGAATAGCCCGGATCATAGCTGGGCTGCGGATACGGCTGACCATAGCCGCTGTTGTAGTTCGGGTTGTACGTGCCCGCCGGAGGCGGCAGCGCATTGCAGTTCGTTTGCGCGTTGCCGATGCCCGCGCCGATCGCGCCGCCGACCACAGCGCCAAGCGCCGTGCCGTCATGCTTGTGCCCCTTCGCAGCTACGTTGCTGCCGAGCACGCCGCCGAGCAGGCCGCCGACGATGGCGCCGCCGATCTGATTGTTCGTCTTCGACGCGTTGCAGTTGCGCGAATAGCTGAAAGGCTGCTGAGCCGATGCCGGCATGGCGGTGGCGGCCGCCGAGGCGGCAAGGGCAGCGAGAACAAGGGCGGCTTTGATACGCATGAAATCCTCCGACCAATTGGTCAGGTTGGACAATGCGATTCCCAAGCTGAACGCAGCCTGAAGGAAAAACTGGCTGTTTTTCAACTGTCTGGGGCTGTTCGGCGCCCAGTCTGGTCAGCGACCGGTCTGGCCGCGATGGCGGAGCATGTGGTCGGCCAGAACGGCGGCCACCATTGCCTCGGCTACCGGCGCGCCGCGGATGCCCACGCACGGGTCGTGACGGCCCTTGGTGCGGATGTCCACGTCCTCACCATCCTTGTTCACCGACTTGCGTGGCGTGAGGATGGAGGAGGTGGGCTTCACGGCCATACGCGCCACGATCGGCTGGCCTGTCGAGATACCGCCGAGCACGCCGCCATTGTTGTTCGACAGGAACTCAACGCCATTGCCGGAGCGCCGCATCTCGTCAGCATTCTCTTCGCCAGACAGCGCAGCCGCGTCGAAGCCCGCGCCGATCTCGACGCCCTTCACGGCGTTGATGCTCATCAGGGCTGCGGCAATGTCGGTGTCGAGCTTGCTGTAGATCGGCGCGCCCCAGCCGGGCGGCACGCCTTCGGCGACAACTTCAATGATCGCTCCGCAGGATGAACCAGACTTGCGCGTTGCATCCAGGAACTCTTCCCACTTCACGGCGGCTTCCGCGTCGGGGCACCAGAACGGGTTCTGTTCGCAGGTATCCCAGTTCCAGTTGTCGCGATTGATCTTGTGCGGGCCGATCTGCACGACGGCCGCGCGGATCGTGATGCCGGCTCCCAAAACCACACGCGCAACCGCGCCTGCCGCCACACGCGACGCCGTCTCGCGCGCCGAGGAACGACCGCCGCCACGATAATCGCGCACGCCGTATTTCTGGTCGTAGACATAGTCCGCGTGGCCCGGACGATAGCTGTCGCGGATCTCGTTATAATCCTTCGAGCGCTGGTCGGTGTTCTCGATCATCAGCGAGATCGGCGTGCCGGTCGTTACCGGGCCGCCAAATTGCTCAAGTGTGCGATCATCCTCGAACACGCCGGACAGGATCTTCACCTTGTCCTCTTCCTGGCGCTGCGTGACGAAGCGCGACGTGCCCGGTTTCCGCTTGTCGAGGAATTGCTGGATGAACTCCGGCGTAAGCTTCAGCCCCGGCGGGCAGCCATCGACCACGGCGCCGATAGCCGGCCCGTGGCTTTCGCCCCAGGTCGTCACGCGGAAGAGGTGGCCGTACGTATTATGCGACATGCCATGCGGTTTAGGCGGCGCCGCGGGGGAATGCAAATCGGGGGCATGGCCGACGTATCTTTTTCCCGGATGCGGTGTCAGGCTGCCCGCGGGGGTCGCCTGTGGGGAATAACATGTCTGACGCCGCCACTGCCGAGACGCCGGTTGAGCCGGCGGCGAAGGTGATTGGTTTCTGGCAGTGTTGGGCGTTTTCGGTCGGGACGATGATCGGGTCGGGCATCTTCATGATGCCGGCTGTTCTGGCGCCCTATGGCGGGATCAGCTTCGGCGGCTGGCTGCTGACAGCTACGGGCTCGATCATGATCGCGCTGGTCATCGGGCGGTTGGCAGGGCGTACCACGCGCAGCGGCGGCATCTCTGTTTATGTCGAGGAAGCTGTTGGCGGGCTCCCGTCCTTCCTGGTGACCTGGCTCTACTGGATCGGATGCTGGACATCGAATGCCGGTCTTGCGATCGCGTTCGTCGGCTATTTCATCGTGCTGGCGCCTGCCATCGGCGCCGATCCGATCTACCAGATATGTACGGCGCTTGCGGCGATGTGGGCGTTGACGGTGATGAACATGCGCGGCGCGAAAGATGCAGGCTTCGTCCAGCTCTTGCTGACCGTACTGAAGCTTATGCCGCTGGCGCTGATCGCGGGGCTCGCACTGTTCGCTGGCAAGGCCGAGAACTTCCCCGCTTTCAATCCAACAGGCGAAGACCCGATCAAGGTTCTCTCGATCACGGCGTTGGCGACGATGTATGCTTTTCTCGGCCTCGAAATTGGCGCGGTGCCGGCTGGCAACGTCCGCGATCCGCAGAAGACGGGGCCGCGCGCGGTCATCACCGCCACGATCACAGCCGCAGTTGTTTACATCGTCGCGACCGGCGCGGTCATGGCGCTGGTTCCGCCCGATGTGCTCGCCGGGTCGACATCGCCATTTGCCGATGCCGCGCGTGGGCTTGGCGCTTGGGCGCCTATCCTGATCACGGTTGGCGCGCTGATCTCCGTCACTGGAGCACTCAATGGTTCGATCTTCGTCACGGGCCAGATCCCGATGGCTGTCGCCATTGAGGGCAAAGCGCCGAAAGCGCTGGCCAGCCTCAACCGGCGCGAGGCGCCGTGGGCTGCACTGGCCTTCAGCGGCGTGCTCGCATCGGCGCTGCTGGTGATGAATTATTCGCGCGGCCTCGTCGGCGCCTACACGTTCGTGCTCACCATGGCGACACTGACCACTCTGGTGCCCTATCTGGTCTGTGGCCTGATCGAGCTGAGGAAATCGTGGCGCAATGCCAGGGCATGGGCGCTGGTCGCGATCATCGCGGTGCTCTATTGCGCCTTCGCCATCTGGGGCTCCGGCCTTGAGGTGCTGATGTGGTGCGGCGTGCTCGCGGCCACTGGCGTTCCCGTGTACTATCTGGGGCGGCGCAAGGCCGCCCCGATGGCGGCCTAGGCTTTCGCTTTCGGCGGGACCAGCAGCGACAGCAGAATCGCGCCGCCGACCAGTACCAGCGTTGCAATCAGCGACCAGTGCGCCTCGATATAGGGCACCAGCTTCAGCTGCTTGTTGAGCAGGAAGTTCCAGATGATCTTCGTGCCGATCAGCACCAGAACCGCTGCAAGGCCAATCTTCAGGTAGCCGAACCTGTCCGCCGCCGCCGCCAGCATGAAGTAGAGCGAGCGCAGGCCGAGGATCGCGAAGATGTTCGACGTGTAGACGATGAACGGGTCACGCGTGACCGCGAAGATCGCCGGCACGCTATCGACCGCGAAGATGATATCCGCCACCTCGACCGACACCAGCGCCAGCAGAAGCGGCGTCGCATGCAGCACGACCTTGCCGGTCGCATTCGGCAGTCTGGCGAAGAAGTTGTGGCCCTTGATCTCTGGCGTCACCGGGATCACGCGCTCGACCAGCTTCACGATCCAGCGCGAGTTCGGCGCCTCTTGATGCTCGTTCCGCGATAGCAGCATCTTGATGCCGCTGAAGATCAGGATGGCCGCGAAGATATACAGCACCCACGTGAACTGGTTCACGATCGCCGCGCCTGCGCCGATGAAGGCTGCGCGGAACACGACCGCTCCGATGATGCCCCAGAACAGCACGCGGTGCTGATATGCGGGGGGAACGGCAAACAGCGTGAAGATCATCGAGATGACGAAGATATTGTCGAAGGCCAGCGCCGTCTCGAGCAGGTAGCCGGTCAGGTATTGCAGCGTGGCCTGGCCATTGAGGTTGTTCGGGTTGTCGTAGAAGGCCGGGTCGGGTTCGTAGAGAAAGTATACGTAGGCCGCGAACACAAGCGCGCAGCCGGCAAAGCTCGCCCACATCAGGCCGCTCTTCTTCGCGGAGATGCGGCCGTCCTTGTTGTTGATCAGGGCGAGGTCGACCCAGAGAACGAAGCCGACGAAAGACAAAAAGGCGATCCACAGCCATACAGGCTGGCCGGCGAATTCGCCGAGCGTATCGAGTGCCATGTGAAAGTGTCCGGTCTAATGCGCCGCGTCCGCGCAGCGGGCTTTCGCCCGGCGGAGTCCGACATCGCGCAGATCGCCATCTACGCCAGAGGGGCCCGGACCGAATTGATAGCTGCTAGCTTGTGCGTGTTCGCAAAGATGGCAAGGGTAATATCGCTTACGCGGCAGATGAGCTGTTCACGATTGCGAGCATTGCAGGCGTAGCGGCATTCCCGAGGGCTGATATACGTCGGTTCAAAGACAGAGAAACGGTGGGAGAACAAGCGCATGACCTACAATTTCAAAGGCAAGACAGCCGTTGTGACCGGCGCGAGCCGCGGCATCGGCGAGGCCATCGCGCGCACGCTGGCGGCCGACGGGGCGAAGGTCGCGCTGGTGGCGCGCTCGGCTGACAAGCTGAAGGCGCTGGCGGCGGATCTTCCGAACGGCGCCATCGCCATCGAGGCCGATATGAGTTCCACCGATGGCTGGAAGGCGGCTGCGGATAGCGCGCTGAAGGCGCTGGGCGAGGTCGACATTCTCGTCAACAATGCTGGCGTCAGCGCGGCTCAGGCGATGGGTAAGGTGACAGCTGAGGGGCTGGACGAGACGCTCAACGTGAACGTCCGCAATCTGATCCTGCTGACGGATGCGCTGTCGGCTTCGCTGATCAAGCGGAAGGGTACGGTGATCAACATCTCGTCCGTGTCCTCGTTCTCGGGCGCGCTGGGCCAGATCGCGTATTCGACCTCGAAGGGCGCGGTGAACTCGTTCACGCGTAACGCCTCGATCGATCTTGGCCGCGCGGGCGTTCGGGTGAATGCGATTGCGCCGGGCGTGATCGACGATGGCATGTGGTCGACGGCGTTCTCGAAGGGTCTTGATCGAGAGAAGACGCTGGAGCGCATGGGCAGGCTAGTCCCGCTGGAGAAGCGCTGGGGCGCGGCGCAGGACATCGCGGACGCGGTGGCTTTCCTTGCATCCGACAAGGCGGGCTACATCACCGGGCAGGTGCTGCGCGTTGATGGCGGGATGATTGTCTAGCGACTGATCTGGTTCCTGTGCTGACAGTCTTTCAGGCGATGTATTCCGTCAGTCCGGGCATGTCGCGAGCGCAGCGATTGCGCCGGCGACGACGGGGCGGGCCTGATCGACGGTGAGATGCGCGAGTTCGGCGAGGCCGTGCGTGCGGCGGGCCTCGTCGGCGACGCGCAGGCCGATGTAGTAACCGAAGCGCGGTGGCAGGCGCGGGTTGAGGCGGCGGAAGCTGAACAGCACGCCGTAGTCATCGGTCGAGGTGGACTCGAGGCGCGCTCGGACGGCGCAGACCGCTTCGGTGAAGTTTGCGTCTACGGGCGCGCGGATCGGCAGTGGCAGATTGAGCATCATCTGCGCGTCGGTTGCGCCGGGGTTGAATTCGAAAGCCGCCCGGTCGGCAAGGCCTTCCATCCAGAGACTGCACCACATCTCTTCGCAGCCGGCGAAGGTCTGCTGGTGATAGATGTGGAACAGTTCGTGGTGGAAAAAGGGCTGCTCCGAACCGGGCGAATGGATGCGCGCGATAACATCGGCGCCGAAGATGAAGTAACGCACGCCATCGATGGTGCGCGTGCCGCCATCCATTTCGTCGAGGCTGTGGAGCAGATAGACATCGCCCAGTGGCGCGATATCGGGCAGGGCTTGGCGGAAGGTGGCGATGGCCACATCGATCGTTGCCGCGAAATCGTGGGCGACACGTTCATAGTTCGGGCGAAGGGCGGGGAAGCCTTTGAGCGATGTTCGAATTCGTTTTGTGAAGCCCGCTTCGGTCGTGGGCGGGCGCGGGCGGTAGAATTGCGGGAACTGCGCTGCGAGGCCCGCTCGCAGCGTGGCCGCACGCTGGTCGTCCGGTTGGCCTTCGGTTGCGTCGTAGAGGCGGGTATAGGCGGAAGTGAGATCGATGAGGCGGTAGTCTGCTGGCGGCGGGGCGGCGGGCACGGAAGACTGGCAGGCAGCTAGGGCCGCAAGTGCGGCAAGCAGCGGCGCGATGCGCGACAGGGTATGCATGGCGGGCGGCCTTTCTGGCTCTGGCTTTGGGAGCGGGGCGTGTGGCGAGGTCGGCACTAGGCTGAAGGCGGCGCACGCCCTAGACTGACCACTAACAGCAAGGAATAGCCGGTTGAGCAACACGTCCGATCTGATCCCGCCTTCGCCTTCGGCGGACGAGTATGCGAAGAATGTCGCCAACTCGCCGGACGATGGGGCGTGGTTCGCGAAGACCGATCCGTTTGTGTTGTTCGGCGAGTGGCTGGAGGATGCGAAGAAGAAGGAACTGAACGATCCGAACGCAATGTCGCTGGCGACCGCGGATGAGCATGGCGCGCCGGATGTGCGGATGGTTTTGCTGAAGGACGTTTCGGGCGATGGCTTCGTGTTCTTCTCGAATGCCGAGAGCCGGAAGGGTCGACAACTCGCGGCCAATGCACAGGCGGCGCTTTGCTTCCACTGGAAGAGCCTGCGCCGGCAGGTGCGGGTGTCGGGCCGGGTCCAGACTGTGACGGCTGAGGAGGCGGATGCCTATTTCGCGACGCGGGCCAAGGACAGTCAGATAGGGGCGTGGGCCTCGGAACAGTCCCGGCCGATGCAGGGGCGGTTCGAGCTTGAGAAGCGGATCGCGGGGTTTGCCGTGAAATACGGGCTGGGCAAGACGCCGCGGCCGCCGCACTGGATCGGCTGGCGCGTGATCCCGACCCGCATCGAGTTCTGGCGCGATGGTCCATTCCGACTGCACGATCGGCTGGAGTTTACCCGGGCAGGCGCGGGGCAAGCGTGGGCGACTGAACGGCTTTATCCCTGAACACAGCAAGGAGTTGTTGGCGCACGCGTCAACGGTGTGGCAGCATTCCCGAAACGAGTCAGCAAAGCTGGCCTTGGGAGGGAATGAATGGACTTGCTGCAGCGGATTGCTTTGACGGTTGTATTGTCCTGCTGTTCCGAGAGCGCGATAGCGCAGCAGACCCCAAGCCAACAGACGGCGCCGGCGGCTCACACCGAAAGCTGGTGGAACTCGCCATGGGGTGAGGGCGATCGGCTGGGGAACGTCAACAACCTGACGCCTGAAGGCGTGAAGCGGGCGACCGGGCTGGTGAAGACCGGCAAGGTCTATGCGCTGGGCATTCCGACTGCGCCGGAGTCGGCGGCTTACGGGACGCGGCAATATATGGTCGAGCGCCAGCCTGGACCGGATGCGGATTACACGCCGAATGGATCGCAGCGCGTGACTGCTTTCGACGAGAAGATTTCGAGCTCGATGGGCGTGGGCACGCAGATCGATGGCTTCGGGCATCTGGGCGTGGATCACCATTACTATAACGGCATCACCGGCAAGGAGGTCGCGACCACGCGGGCGCTGCAGACGGCGGACATTCCGCCGATCGTGACGCGCGGCGTGCTGATCGACATGACGAAGCACTATCGCAAGCCGATGCTGGAAGTGGGCGACACTTACAATCGCGCCGAGATTGAAGCGGCGATGAGGGCTCAGGGAGTCACTGTCGGCAAGGGCGATGTGGTTCTGTTCCACACCGGCTGGATGGCGGGGAAGATGGTGAGTGACAAGGATCTCTATCGCTCGCAGGAGCCGGGCATTGGAGAAGATGGCGCGATCTTCCTGGCTGATCTCGGCGTGGTGGCGATCGGATCGGATACGGTGGCGCTTGAAGCGCTGCCGTCGCCGCCGGGGAAGACGTTTATCGTTCACCAGACGCTTCTGGCGAAGAAGGGCGTGCATGTGCTCGAGACGATCGACACAAACCAGCTGGCTGAGGATGGGGTGAAGGAGTTTCTGTTCGTGCTCGGGATTCCGCGGATGGTTGGGACGGTGCAGATGGTGATCAACCCGGTTGCGATCAGCTAGTGCCGCTCAGCCTCAAAGAGTTCAACGCGTTTTGCGGCGGGTTGCCGGCGACGACGTTTGTTGAGCAGTGGGGCGGGGCTCAGGTGTGGAAGGTCGGTGGGAAGGTGTTTGCGGTGGCTTGGTTCGAGAAGGGCCATGAGCCGGGGATCACGTTCAAGGTTTCCGATATTGGTTGGGAGGTTCTGAAGGATGCGCCGGGGTGTCGCGGTGCGCCTTACTTTGCTTCGCGTGGGATGAAGTGGATTCAGAGCTATGAGACGCCGGGGCTGAGCAAGGCTGAGCTGAAGGGGTATTTGAAGGTGTCGCATGCGCTTGTGGCGGAGGGGTTGAGCAAGAAGCTGCGGCGGGAGATTGGGGTTTAGGCGCGCGGGGGCGTTCCCGCTGGTGTGCGGGTTTTTTGGATTGAGATTTGCGCGCTGGGGTTAGTTCAGCGCTTTGAAAGCGGACCTTGTTCCGCTTGTTCCGGCAAAGGCCGGGGTACAGGGCTGCTTGTGCAGGCCCTGAGCGCACATCACCCTTGATGCTCTGGGTCCCGACTTGCGTCGGGAGGAGCGGAGATGGGGTGGTGCGAGGTGAGGGAGCGGGCGTGTTGCCCGGTCTCGGTTGCACCAACGGTTGTCATCCCGGCCGAGCGTAGCGAGCGCCGGGAACTATTGATGGGGTGTCGTGCTCTCACGATGGGTCCCGGATAACGCTTCGCGTTTCCGGGATGACAAGCTGGGGTGTGAGCGCGCGGGTAGGCTGTGTCGCTTGCGGCGACGGGGTTTGTTTCCTGATATTGGGTGTCGGTCGCAGCTCTGGGCAGATTCGTAGGCGTGGGCTGTGTGCCAATCACAGGGTCACGGCGGCGGACCATCTGGAGCGTTGAGGCGACGTTCAGCACGAGCATCGCAAGCATGCGCAGCGTCGCATTGATCCAGTGATCAAGCGGCGACGGGGTCCCTAGCCCAATGTGCGCGTGTTTGTGTCGTGTCATGGGTTGGATAATACCCCGGCACGGGGCGCCGTAGATTCTGCGGGGCTCCGTCCCCCAAACTTTCGCGCTAACGCGCTGAGTTTGTTTGGGTCTGGAAAAAACTGTCCTGCGGATTTGTCCCGCTCTATCCTCCAATTCCGGCATTGTAGGGTGCATCAACGATGCACCGCGCCGCCGGCGCCTGCCACGGTGCATCGTTGATGCACCCTACGGTCCTAACCGAGATCCTCGGCACGGGGCCGAGGATGATCGTGGTTGGCGCCCTTGGGTTCCCGCTTTCGCGGGAATGACGATTGAGGGGGTGGTGTGTGGGACGTGGTGCATCGTTGATGCACCCTACGGGTTGGTGTTCGTGGAAATGAACACTTCAAACGCGGGTCATTTTTTCAAATGGAAAGGCCCGCGGTTGTCCGCGGGCCTTGGGGTGTCTGGGGAGGACACTCGTGTCAGGCGATGAATTCGACCTGGATCTGGTCGACGGTGCGGATGGCGCCGGGTTGGAGTTTCGGGGGGGCGCCGACGATGCGGGTTTTGGGGGCGAGGCGCGCGATGGTGGCGAGGGTTTCTTCGAGCTCGACGCGCGCGAGGGCTTCGCCGGCGCAGCGGTGGGCGCCCGCGCCGAAGGCGAGGTGCCAGCGTTGCTGGTCGGTGCGGTGGATGTTGAAGGATTCCGGGTCGGCGTAGACTTCCGGGTCACGCAGGACCGAGAGGATCGAGACCATGAGCACGGCGCCGGCGGGAATGAGATAGCCTTCGATCTCGAGGTCTTTCGTGGTGACGCGCGGGATGCCGGAGACGACGGGCTCGAAGCGCAGACCTTCTTCGGAAGCTTTTTTCTTGAGACCATCCGGGTCAGCGACGAGGGCGGCCCACTGCTCGGGATGTTGCAGGAGCTGATAGAGCGACATGCACATCGAGTTACGCGTCGTGTCGGAGCCGGCGAGGATGAGGCCGACGATTTGCGTCCGGATCTCGATTTCGCTGAGGTCTCCGGATGCGGCGGTGGCGGCGACGTAATCGCTGAGGAAGTCTTCGCGCGGATTGGCGCGGCGGTCGTTCAGGAGCTTGTCGACATAGGCGTTGAACTCGGTGAGCGACTGCTCGATGGCGGCGCGGCGCGAGACATCGACGAAGCCGATGGCTTCAGCCGTGTCGCTGATCCATTTCATGAAGACAGGGAGGTCGGCGCGCGGGATGCCGAGAATGTCGGCGATGATGCGGGCCGGGATCTGGGCGGCGAATTCCTTCAGGAAATCGAACGGCCCCTTGCCGAGATGCTCGTTGATGATTTCGGCGGCGACGGCGACCGCCTTCGGGCGCATCGCTTCCATCAGCTTGAAGGCGAAGGTGCGGGCGACGGGCTGGCGGCGGCGCTGGTGAACGTCGCCATTGGCGAAGAGCATGACCTGCGCGATGAAATCGAAGATCGGGCCATCGAAGATGCCCTGCATCATCTTCATCTCGGTTTCGAGCTGGCGCGTGTTTTCCGGCGAGACGATGTCGTCGACCATGCGGGCGTGCAGACCCATCACCATCGAGCCCATGCCCATCGGCACTTTCACCAGCGGCGTCTTCTCGCGCAGATCGCGGAAGAGTTCGTAGGACGAGGCGTGCGGGTCCTGCAGATCCCAGTCGAGAACCGGGATGTCGGCGTAGGATTTGAGGGCGGCGGTTGCGGTCGCGGTATCGGCCATGGGGAGGCTCCAGCGTGCTTGACAGTGTCTAGTTATCGGAAACTGGGCGGTTTGTACAGTCGTTATCTGGAGTTTTCGCGGGCTGAGGCGAGGGGTCGCGGCTTGCGTGGCGTCAGGTGGAGCGTCAGCATTGCGAGCAGCATGAATCGATGAGGTTGAGAATGATGGATCGCCGCGCGGCTCTGATGGGGCTTGGGATGGCGGCGGGCGTTGTCGCGCTGTCGAAGACGACGACGGCGCAGGCGGCGCCGGCGCCGTTGAAGAAGCCGCCGCGGCTGAAGCTGGGCGACACGGTGGGGCTGATCGTGCCGGCGAGCCCGCTGGGCGATCATTTCGACATGGATCTCGTGAAGGAGAACATCGTCGCGATGGGGCTGAAGCCGAAGCTGGGCAAGCATGTGCTCGACAAGGCTGGCTATTTCGCAGGCGAGGACAAGGCGCGGGCGGACGATCTCAACGCGATGTTTGCGGACCGCGATGTGAAGGCGGTGTTCTGCGTGCGCGGCGGATGGGGATGCGCGCGGATACTGCCGTACATCGACTGGAATGTGGTGAAGGCCAATCCGAAGCTGCTGCTCGGCTATAGCGACATCACGGCGTTGCACATGTCGTTCGCGGCGAAGGCGGGGTTCGGTACGGTGCACGGGCCGAATGCGAACAGCGCGTGGGGCAAGCTGTCGTGGGAGAATTTCAGGGCGATCGCGTTTGATGGCGCGATGCCGAGCTACGCCAATCCGGTGCGGACGGATGACCGGCTGGTGCAGCGCGCGGGGCGGATCAAGACGCTGCGTGGCGGCAAGGCGCGGGGGCGGCTGCTGGGCGGGAATCTCACCGTGCTGACGGCGTTGATGGGGACGCCCTATCTGCCGGACTTCGAGGGGGCGATCCTGTTCCTCGAGGATGTGGATGAGGCGGAGTACCGGATCGACCGGATGCTGACGACGTTGTCGCTGGGCGGCGTGTTGTCGAAGCTGGCGGGCGTGGTGTTCGGGCAGTGCACGGATTGCCGGGCGTCGGATGGATCGACGAGCGCTTACACGTTGTTGGAGGTGCTGGAGCAGCACTTCAAGCCGCTGGGCGTGCCGGTGTTCCAGGGACTGGAGTTCGGGCACATCGACAATCAGTTCAGCCTGCCGCTGGGCGTGCAGGCCGAGATGGATGCTGATGCTGGGACGCTGAGGCTGCTGGAAGCGGCAGTTTCATAAGCTGAAACGTTTCGCCTGCTGAAATTTCGCCCGCTCCTGGCGCGCGGGGACCACCACACGCGCCAGAAGCGGGCTTACGCGCGTCCTTTGAGACGCTGTCTTCGACAGCTCCTCAGGATGAGAGCGCGCGCATCTCAATTCGTTGGTGGTCGTTCTGACCCCTGAAGCAATTCGGCCCGGTCTTTCGACCGGGCCGTTGCTTGTCTTAGTTGGCTTCGACGAGGCCGTGTTCGCGTGCGGCTTCCCGCATCGCTTTTTGCAGCTTCTCGAAGGCCCTGACCTCGATCTGGCGGATACGCTCGCGGCTGACATTGTATTCAACCGAGAGGTCTTCCAGCGTGGTCGGTTCTTCTTTCAGGCGCCGCTCGGTGATGATGTGGCGCTCACGTTCGTTGAGCGACTCCATCGCGCGTTCGAGCAGCGTCATGCGGGCCGAGAACTCGTCGTTGTTGGCCACGGTTTCGGCTTGGCCCGGCGTGTCGTCGGCGATCCAGTCCTGCCATTCGGCTTCGCCGTCCATGCCGCCGATCGGGGCATTGAGCGAGGCGTCGCCACCGGCAGACATGCGGCGGTTCATCGAGGTGACTTCTTCTTCCGTCACGCCGAGGCGCCTGGAAATTTCAGCCACGTTCTCCGGGCGCAGGTCGCCTTCTTCAAGGGCGGAGATTTCGCCCTTGAGGCGGCGCAGGTTGAAGAAGAGCTTCTTCTGCGCGGCGGTGGTGCCGAGCTTCACCAGCGACCACGAGCGCAGGATGTATTCCTGGATCGAGGCGCGAATCCACCACATGGCGTAAGTCGCCAGGCGGAAGCCCTTGTCCGGGTCGAACTTCTTCACGGCCTGCATGAGACCGACGTTGCCCTCGGAGATGACCTCGCCCATGGGCAGGCCATAGCCGCGGTAGCCCATCGCGATCTTCGCCACGAGGCGGAGGTGCGAGGTGACCATCTTCTCGGCGGCTTCACCGTCCTGGTGTTGCGCCCAGCGCTGGGCGAGCATGAACTCTTCGTTCTTCTCGAGCAGCGGGAATTTG
>ERZ795059.1613-NODE-1613-length-24885-cov-6.373661_pt1 | contig 24885 bp, 18 predicted proteins | sample MGYA00375143_ERZ795059 | MGnify/ENA primary metagenome ERZ795059 (study PRJEB30188, sample SAMN05720168) | activated sludge metagenome | isolation source: Anaerobic digester | place: USA | collected 2015-01-07 ... | reverse complement strand
ATACCACAATTCCAATTCCCCTCTTGAGAGGGGACAAAGGGGTGTGTTCTTCCTTTCTTGTTACATCTGAAGCAATATCAAGGAGATATACTTTTATAAGCATATTTTTTTCTCTTTATTCAGAAAGAACTTTTTTAAATAAGAAAAAAAGAACACACCCCTTTAATCCCCTCTCAAGAGGGGAATAAGACAAATGGATTCAAAGAACGTACCTGCCCTGGAATAAGGGGATTTTGGCATTCTATTTTCATAATTCCTTAATAATTTATGTCATCTCCATTTAAATAAAGCACTTGCTTTATCTGGAGGTTAAGAATGACCTACAAACACTTTTCTTATTCCCAATTCCTAATTCCCGACTCCCAATTCCTATATTATAAAATAATATAAAAATTAAATTGCAAAATATAAATTTTATGATTAAATTACAAGAAAAGAAGTAACTATTTTATTGATATGCTATGAAAACAACAATTATAATATTAGTATTTTTATCAATAATATCATTTTCTTATTCAAGACCTAATATTATTATTGAAAATAAAGGACAACTATGTTTTGAAAATTCTGCTGAAGTTCTTTACTATTGCTATGATGTGAATCAAGTAATATATTTTAAGAAAACTATAATTATTATTGAAAAATTAAAACTTGAACAAGATAATCAAAAAACTATTGATAGTATTTCCTTAATAAATTCAGAAAAAGTTGAAGTAAAAGGATTATGCAATTATTATGAGAATTTCTATTTACCTCACTGTTCAAATGGAATAATTAATGTAAGACATTACAATGAAATTATTTATAAAGATAAAAACAATAAAATATTGTATAGCTTTAATAAGCACAATGAAAATAATAGGTTAAATGATTATAAGAATAATTTTGATAAACTTCAAAATGATGATTCTATTGAAATTGAATTGGATTGGAGTACTTTCATCGGTGGCAATGATGACGACAAAATAATGAGTTTAGATAAAGATAAAAAACTCAATATTTTAGTAACAGGGTTTACTTTTAGTACAAATTTCCCTATTTATGGAAATAATTCAAAATACTATGGGGCTACTGATTTGTTTGTATCTAAATTTAATAGAAATGGTGAAATTATTTGGTCCACTTACATCGGTGGTTCAAATACAGAACGTACAATGAGTTCTGTTTGTGATAGTCAATGTAGTTACTGGATTTGTGGCGAAACTTATTCAAAAGATTATCCTACAACATCAAATGCTTTTCAAAAAACTTTAAACTATGACCAAGGAGCAATTTTAACTAAATTAGATACAAGTGGATACATTAATTATAGTACTTTTTTTGCTGGTGAAGCTTATGATTGTTTTGCAGATATTGCTTTTGATTATAATAACTCACTATGGCTTACTGGAAGAACAGCTTCAAGTTATTTTCCAGTTACAAATGATGCAAAAAGAAAAGTAAAAAAGAATCAATATGAAACATTTTTAGTGAATTTTAATTTAAATGGAAATTTGCTTTATTCTTCTTATTGGGGCTCAAACGATAACAGCAATAATATATTAGATTTAGGTGATGCAATTATTTGCGATAAAGAGGGAAATATTATTTTAACTGGTTATTCCAATAGCACAAGATTAGATGTATCAAATAATGCTTATCAAAAAATAAATAGAGGAGGTTTCGATTCTTTTATTGCAAAATTTGATTCTAATGCGAATTTGATTTGGTCAACATATCTTGGTGGATATTTAAATGATTATGCTAGTAATATGTGCTTTGATTCTGAAAATAATATTATTATTCAGCATTACACCTTGAGTAGTGAATTAGAAGTGAAAAACTCAGTCTTAAATAAAACTTTTAGTGGTGGAATTGACAATTATATTTCCAAATTTGATAAAAACGGAAATTTTATTTGGTCTACATATTTTGGAGGCACAAAGTGGGATGGTTGGGATTTTGGCTGTTTTGTTAAAATTGGAGGTGGTATTTCTACTTTTAGTAATGATGATATAATATTCTATTTTACAACTCAAAGCAATGATTTAAAAACTAAAACACCTTTTATTAATAAGTTTTGTGGTGGTTCTGAAGATTCTTATATTTGTTTGCTTTCAAAAGATGGTGAATTAAAAAATTCATCTTATTTTGGTGGTTTTCAAAATGAATGGGCTTCCGATTTAGTTGTTATTGATGATAATTCATTTGCTATTGCAGGTAAAACTAATAGTTACAATTTACCAGTTAAAACAAGTTTTCAAAGTTCTACTGCAGGTAAAGATGATGGCTTTATTTCAGTTTTTCAATTTAAAGAAATTCAAAAAGACATCAACGCTCCTTATGTCCAATCTACAAATGACTCCTGCGGGATTTTGAAAGAAATAATTGTTGAGGATACTGGAGCTATTACTTCTGGTATTGATTCCTGGTCTATTGAATACAATCAGAATTGCAATGTTGCTTTTGAAAGAATTAGCCAAAATGTGGTAAAATTCACTGTCAGCTTGATATATTTTTCTGAAAAAGGATTTTTTACTATTTGGGTCTTTGACAAAGAAAAGAATATGAAAGTTGTTGAAGGGGAACTTAACCCTTCGCAAGGCACACCAATCAGATTTATTCCAGAAACAAAATTTGAAATGCCGAAACCTTCTTATGCTTTCCAATTAATTAAAGATAAAATAGGAATTTTCAATTTTTCCGATTCAGAAATTATTATTGACAACTTATTTCTCTCAATCAATACTAATTTTTCAATTCCTCAAACCCAATTCCCTCTGATTATTCCTGCAAAACAAACAATTCCATTAGAAGTCTGCTTTTATGAAGATAAATATTTTAGTAATAATCTTATTTATTATGATACAATAACTTATATAGATAAATGTGGCTTTGTTTCTTTACCTATATCAATTGAACTTGAACCAACGGTTTTTACTGGAAACTCTAATTGCAATGTCCCGATTTATTTTGGAACTAATATAGAGCAAAAAATTGAAGCAACGATTTCGCCACAGCCAGCAACAGAAGAAATGCACATACTATTTAATCAAGCAATAAAAGATGATATTGACTTCTATATTTATAGCGTCATTGGAAATTTAATTGAAACGAAATCAATAAAGTTAAATAATGAGGGTAATTTAAAACTTCAATTAATAAACTATGAATCTGGTATTTACTTTTTGGTAATAAAGTCAAATAATCTATTAATAAAGAAGAAATTGTTGATAGTGAAGTAAATCTCTAGGAAAGTTAAGTTTAATACTTTTAAGTATCATTCCGAATCTCCCGATAAAGGAAGACCTTTATTGAAATGGAGATGACATAATTTAACAATGTCATTCCGAAACGAAGTGAGGAATCTCACAAATCATTGCTACCACAGAACTTGAGATTCTTCACTTCGTTCAGAATGACAGTCAAAAGTAAAGATGTCATTGGTAAAAGAAGTGAGGAATCTCACAAGTTATTGTTTCCACAGAATTGTATAATATTATCAAGATGTCCTACATCTCGAAGATGTAGGACATCTGTGGCTTTTTATACTTTCGTAATGTTTTGATAATGAAAAGTAAAGATGTCATTTATAACGAAGCGATGAATTTCAAGTTCTGTTTTAACAAGGAGTTGTGAGATTTCTCGACACGCATCGAAATGACAAGATTATAGTCGCATAAATGAAGAGATGTCATATTTCTTTTTCTGCTACTTCTCTTTTTCAAAAATAATTGGGTCGCATTTGCAAATATTTTTAACCATTATTTTTGCTTCTTCAGCTGATTCTTTAGAAGAGTAATTTCCAATAATAACTGCATAGTAGTTATTATTATCGACTTTTTTTTGCTTGATTTCAGCGAACATTCTTTGCTTTTGGAATTTTTCCATTTCCGATTTTGCAGCATCATAGTTACTGTAAAGTCCAACTTGCAAGCCATAAACAGTTTTTCCGTTTTTAGATTTTTCTTGTGGTTTAGCTTCTTCATTGTTACTTTTATACACGGATTTTAACTCAGCTGGTTTCTCTTCTTTTGCTTTTTTGGTTTCAACTTCCTTTTTTCCATTTTCTTTCTTTTCTACGTTGCTTTTCTTTTCTTCTTTGGCAATATTTTCATTTTTCGTTTCTACAACTTTTGTTGCAGTATTTACTAAATCAGAAGCGATAATAAGCAATTCAGAATCTTTGTATTTGCTGCGAAAAGTCTCTAATTCTTTATTGGCTTTTGCAGTATTTCCATTTAAAATATAATATTGGATAATGCGATAATTTGCATCATCGGCAAATTCCGATTCAGGAAAATTTTTAATAATTTTTTCAAAAATTTCAATAGATTTGCTCATATCTTCAATTACAATGCCGTGCAGAAGCATAACTCCGGGGTCATTTGGATAAATAGCAAGCATATCCGGCATTCTGCTTTTTACATCATTTATTTTGCCAATCCCAATCATTTTCAAATATTGTTTAACTTTTTCCGTTTGGCTTTGTACTAAAACCGGAAATGAAGTCAGTATTATCATTATTGCTATAACAAATGTTTTCATTTTTCCCTCTTTTGTTTTGCTAAACTATAACAAAATTAAACAATTTTTTACATATTTTCTAATTATAAGAAAAAATTTGCATTTAATTATTTTTTTTTATAAATTGTAATATTAAGTAATAAATATGCAAAAAATATATTTAAGGATAACTATGAAGAATTGCTCCAAATTTTCTATAATCATTATTATATTAATTATTTCTGCCTGCAGCCAGAAAAAAGATACTGCTAATGAAGAAGTAAAACTCATTGAAAAAGGAACTGATATTGCTGAGTTAGTCCAGCAAAATGTTAAAGAAGCGATTGAAATGGACTCCATAAGAAAGCAATTAGGAGATAATTCAATTATTGATTTTTCAGTTTTGCAAAAATATTTTCCCAAAGACATTGTCGGCTATAATACTGAACAACCAACCGGCGAATTTGTAGATTTTGCCGGCGAAAAGTATTCCACTGCTTCTGTTCATTATGTTAAAAATGGAGATGGTGATTACATTGACATTAAAATAATGGATTTAAATAAAGCTATCGGAACTTACACTTCTTCTGTCGGACTTTGGGCTATGGGTTATTCGCTTGATGAAAAAGAAAATACTAATCAAATTTTCAAACCGAATTTAAAAAATTCAATATGCTATAAAAGATACGACAAATTAAGCAAAGAAGCTGCTCTTTACTGCGGAATTGACTATCGCTTCCTTGTTGAAATTGTCGCTACTAATCAAATGAATACCAAGTTAGTTCAGGAAGTATTTGATTTAATGAAATTAGAAGAACTTGTTCCGAGTGGGAAATAATTTTTATAGAAGTCATACCATCAGCAAGCTGATAGTATGACAAGAAAGAACAAGTCATGCTATCAACGGAGTTGATGGTATGACTATAAAGAAAAAATTTTATTAAAATAAATAATTGATTTTTATGAAAAAATACATTTTCTTTTTGCTTCTGCTCCTATCGGGCAGTATAGTAACAGCAAAGGATTACTGGTGGCAGCCATTGCATTGTTATTCTTATCCTGTTAATTATTTTTCTACAGCTGCTAATAGTACAAGTTATTTTGTTTCAAATGTTACTCATGGAATGTATCGTTCAACAAATGAAGGAAAAACCTGGGATAAACTTGATAATATATCAAGAGTAGCTAACATTAAAGTATGCAGTTTCAATCTTTTTGCTATAACTACTTATCGTAATGTTTATAATGTTTTACGTTCTTCTGATAATGGAAACACTTGGATTGATATTACTAATAGATTACCATCGAAAGATGCTTTTGATTTTAAAGTTATCGGCTCAAAAATGTATAATATTTCAACAGACAATAGATTATATTGTTCTACAAATTTTGGCGATAGCTGGAAAGTTGTTAGCACTAAAATCTCTGACGATTATATTTCATTTTTTGATATTAACGGTTCAAATATTTTCGCTTTAATAAACAAACTTAATGAAAATGAAACTAGAAGTGAAAAAATTCTTCGTTCTACAAACAATGGAATTAGCTGGAGTGAAGTTAATATTGGCATACCAATTCATAGTATTGATGTATTATCTATAATTAATTCATATATTTATGTTAGTTTTTCTGTTCATAATAATGGTTTCAACTATAGTTCTAAATTATACAAATCAACAAACAATGGAGTCAGTTGGAATAAAGTAAATATTGGAGATGATAGTACTCGTGTTGTTTATTTAAATGTGTTAGATGGTAATATTTTAGCAACTACATTAAATAGTGTTTTTATTTCTACAAATGACGGATTAACTTGGAAAAGTACCGAGTCTTTTCCTTGGTCAGATTCTTATAACAGAGTAGGGAAAACAATTTTTGCTGGTCTGAGTTATTCTACTAATGAAGGTAAATCATGGACAGATATTCATTCCGGCTTAACAAATACTGTAATAACTTGTTTAGCAAAAAGTGGTTCAAGTATTATAGCTGGAACAAATCGGCGTAGTATTTTTATTTCTGATGATAATGGAATGCACTGGAGAAATGTATATAATGAAGAAGGTGAAGAAAACCCGCAAAACTGGTATATACCTTTTTATTCTATTGCAACTAATGGAGATGATATTTACGCTGGTTCTATGTATTTCATACTACACAGCTCTGATAAAGGAAAAACTTGGACAAAGAAAATACCAGACGATTTTTATACAACATATTCTTGTGTGGGAGTTTATGGCAATACTATTTATACTGGCAGTAATGATTTTTATATGGGACTTTACTACTCAACTGATAAAGGTGAAAATTGGTTAAAATCAGAGCAAAATTTAGGAGAAATAAACTGTATAAATACTTGCGATACTAATATATATATAGCAACTCGCAGTTTTGTTTATCGTTCTACTGATTATGGTAATAACTGGGTTGCAAAAAAAGTAAGTGATATATATCCTAATTTTATTAGTTTATCTTCGAGCGGCAATAAAATAGTTGCCGGAACTTATGCTCAGGGTGTTTTTTTATCTGAAAACAATGGAGAGAGTTGGGTTGAAATTGGTTCTACTATAGATGAAAATTTAAGTGTATATAGCTCTGCTATTATTGATTCTAATATTTTTATTAATACAAATCATGGTGTTTTTCTTTCAAGAGATAATGGAAATACCTGGACTGATATTAACGCAGGTTTAGTCAGCAAATACTTTATTTCAAGTTTATTAATTAATGGAGATTATATTTATGCTGGAGATTCCCGTGATGGAGTTTATATTGCTAAACTTTCTGATTTTGGAATAACATCTTCAAATCCAAATCCACCTAATAGCAATGATATTCTGATTTACCCAAACCCAGCATCTAATAAAATTACAATTGATTTATCCAATAATCCTGAATTTAGTGATATAAGAATTTTCAATTCTCTCGGAATGGAAGTCTATAAATATGAAAATACGCAATTACTTTATAAAGAAAAAATTGAAATTTCCACAGCAGAACTAGCAATTGGTATGTATTATTTAACTTTAAATGACAAAGGAAATAGAATAACCAAGAGTTTTGTGGTGATGAGATGATTTTTTACATAAAACTTTCGCAAAGCTCAGAGAAACTTTCCGAAAGTAGTTTAATACAAATCTGTAGGCAACAGGTATGCCTGTTGCCTACAATAATTCGCATCTGCATTTTCTTAACTATCATATTAAACTGACAGTTAAAAAATTACTCTCCTGTTACAATAGTTTCATAATTAATAACAATACCTAAGATATTTTTATAACGAATATCTACGGTAGAAATTTTGGTGATACCGGCATTTTTAGCAGCAGTTTTAATACTTGCATCTTGGTCGAAAAATAAGAATCCCAAATATCCTGTTGCAGTTGCAACTCCAACTTTGCTCCCTACAGTGTTACTTGTAGCGTTCACTGGTAAAGTTAGTGAACAGGAAGATAATAAACCTATGCAACATATTGCTAAGGCAACTAAAAAAAGTTTAAATTTCATAAAAAACCTCTATAAAGTTATGCCTACTCTTTTAATTTGGCTTTTCGGCATTCGCCATTATTTTAAACTTTTAGCAAAATTAATTATTTAAAACAAAAAATACAAATTTTTTTTTGAATTGATTTAAAATTTATAAAATGAATAGTAAATATAAAGAAGTGAATAACTTTGTCGGAGTGAGAGGATTTGAACCTCCGCCCCCTGCGTCCCGAACGCAGTGCTCTTGCCTGGCTGAGCTACACTCCGATTTTTACAAAATTAATAAATTTTTCTGAATTTTTTTTTATTTTTATTAAAATCACCACTGTTTTGGTTTAAAATCTTCATTATTAGTGATAAAAGCACTATCGCCAGTTGCTCTAATTACAAGAAGTCCTTGCTTCTCTGCAAATTTTGCTGCTGAACTTTCATCGCGAATATATGCTACTGCTCCAAAAATATTTTCTTCTGAAAATCTGTGAAACGTTTCCCTGAATCTTTTTAGTTTATCAATAAAATCATTAACATATTCTAATTTTAATGTAGTTTTTACTTCAACGACCACTACATCTTTTCCATTTGCAGCAATTATGTCAATTTCCATATCTTTTGCTTCAGAAACAATACGAGTGTATCTTTCTCTAACGTCAATTCCCCTTTTTTGCAACAATTCAACCAACTTTCCATCAACTAATGATTCAACTAATTTTCCCCACTGCCCAGTAAATAAACTTTCTAATTTTGCATATCTTTTTTGATAATATTTTTCTTTTTTTTCAAAATCAGCTCTTGACTCTTTAATTATTCTGTCAGTTTCCTGCATTTGTCTGTCTGTCTCTTGCATTCTTCTATCAGTTTCCTGCATTTGTCTGTCTGTCTCTTGAAATCTCTTTGCAGTTTCTAAAAACATTAATTTTAAGTCCTCAAAAGTTATGTTTTCCTGAGTTGATTGATTTTCTAACATTTTTCTCTCCAATTAAACATTTAAGTTTATACATTTCAAATATAATAAATTTATGAATTTAAACAAAATCATTTATTCAATTTTATAAATTTAATACCAAATTAACAACAAGAATATCTATAATCTGTTACTTATGCCAAGTTGCTTTTAATGATAAAATATGTTTGTCTGTCATTCTGCACGAAGTGAAGAATTTCAAACTACGTGGTAGCAATGACTTGTGAGATTCTTCACTTCGTTCAGAATGACACTTTAATTGAATCTTTGAATGCAATTTGGTATTAGAAGCATAGTGAGAAATCTCACAAGCTATTATTAACACTACATTTGAGATTCCTAACTTCACATTGAGTAACAATTTTTAGAACTCACCATTACATTTTCAAACAAAATTACTCTTTATTCGTTATATTATTTTTATATATGAATATTTGGATTGTAAATAATGGATACATTTTCATTGGGATTTAGTGGCTCAGCTTGGTTTATCTCATTTCTTCTGATTATTGCTGTTATATTTGTTATTATATACTATCTTCGAACAATTCCGCCTGTTCCAGTAGGCATAAAAATGCTTTTAGGTGGAATCAGAGGGCTTGCTATAGTTTTACTTGTTCTTGTGCTTTTTGAACCTATTCTTTCAGTAATTCAATCTGGTGAGAAAAAGCCGAAACTTGCGGTTTTAATTGATAATTCTCTTTCAAACGGGTTCCGTGATGCTCTCGGAGACAGACAGCAAGCAGTTCGCAAAGCAATAGAAAATTCTAATATCCAATCTTTAAACGATGAGGAAATCCTTTACTATTCTTTCGATACAGACGTTAAACCTTTCGAGGTATTCAATTTCGATTCATTAAATTTCAAAGGACAAACCACAAATATTTCCAACGCCGTAAGCTTTATTGGAAATAAATTAAATGAAGAAAATATCCGCTCCGTTCTTCTAATCACTGATGGCGAATTTAACGAAGGAACAAATCCAATTTATTTTGCAGAAAAATCTGCCCGAAATTACTATGCAATAGGTATTGGCGATTCAAGCGAATCAAAAGATATTTCAATTTCTTCAATTATTACTAATGAAATTGCTTACGTGGATAATCCAGTTCCGGTAAATGTGCAAATAAAAACCAGCGGCTATAGTTCCGGGAATATTACCTGTACTCTGATGGAAAATAATTTCGTTATTGAAAAAAAGGATTTACAAATTACTCCTCAAACTTCCACTTTGACAGCAATGTTTAGTTTCACTCCTAAGAAAGAAGGAATTTCAAAAATCACTGCAAAAATTTCTTCTCTTGATGGTGAAATCACTGATAAAAACAATATTAAATCGGATTTTATAAAAGTACTGAAAAATAAGAGGCGAATAAGCATTTTTTCTGGCAGTCCGAATCCGGATTTATCTTTCTTATTAAACACATTTTCAAATGAAAAGGGGCTTGAAATCCGTACTTTTATACAAAAAAAAGGTGCTGAGTTTTACAATCCACAGCCAACGAAGCAGGAAGTACTCGAATCTGAAATGATAGTATTTGTCGGCTTTCCAATAAGTTCCACACCTGCAAACGTAATTGAAATGATAAAAGAAGCATTACAAAAGGAAAAACCACTTCTTTTCATTGCTTCTCAGCAAACCGATTATTCGAAGCTAAACCAATTTCAGGAATTTTTACCTTTTACTTTGCTTAGCACCAGAGCAAACGAATTCAGTGTCATTGCGGATTTAAAGCGTGAAGCACTTGCCAATCCATTAATAAGAATTTATGGAACTGAAAAAGATTTACAAATTTGGAACAACCTCCCCCCTATTTTCAGAACTGAAACTTTCGTTAAGCCCAAGCCGGAAAGTGAAGTGATTTCTACTTTTAAGGTAAATAACGTTCCTATGCAGGAACCACTAATACTTTCACGTTCTTTCCAAAATAAAAAATCAATAACAGTAATGGGCTATGGGCTTTATCGCTGGAAACTGCTCGGTTACGCTGCTGATGTTTCGAAGAATAATTCCGAAGCTGTCGATGTTTACTCAATTTTTATAAATAATGCAGTAAAATGGCTTTCTGTTGACCAAAACGAAAAGAATATCCGCATTAGGACTTCAAAGCAACAATATGTAAAGAACGAGCCGGTCGAATTTATTGCTCAGGTTTATGATGCTGCCTTTACTCCGATTGATAATGCAAATGTGAATATAAAGATTTCAAGTGGACAGACAAGCCGTGATGTTACTTTAAATAGTTTAGGCAATGGACGCTACACTGCAAAAGTTGAAGGACTGGCAGAAGGAGATTTCTTTTATCAGGGAAGCGTTGAAGTAAATCAAGCAAAACTCGGCTCAGCTTCCGGTAGATTTAGTATTGGCGACATTGCTCTTGAATATATAAATTTGCAAATGAACGCTCCTCTTTTAAGAAACCTCTCTGCCAGAACTGGTGGGAATTTCTACACACCAGAAACTGTAAATACTTTTTTAGATGATATAAAGAAAAATCCCAATTTCAAACCAGTATCTTTTACTGATAAATATGAATCAGCTCTATGGAACCTTCCATACATACTGGCAGCAGTAATTTTGCTTTTTGCTATGGAGTGGTTTTTAAGGAAAAAATTCGGAATGATTTGAGTTAAATTTTCTTTTGTCATGCTATCAGTTTGCTGATAGCATGACAAAAGAAAGAAAGAATAAAAGTCTTGCAATCAGCTTGCTGTTTTTATAGCATTAAAAGAGCTCATCAACCTTATCCTATCCCCTATTTTTTCTTACTTTTCTGAATTTTGACACATTTCGTAAATGTTCTTTATAATTTTCAGCGAAAAGGTGTTTTCCGGAGCCATCGCCGACTGCTACGAAAAACATATACTTATGCTTTTTAGGATTTAAAGCAGCTTTGATTGACGAAATAGAAGGTGAATTTATTGGTCCAGGGGGTAAACCATAATTTAGATATGTATTAAAAGCACTTTCATTCTTTAAATCTGAATGGAGTAAACGCCCTTTTTTATTGTTTATATAAGCAACAGTAGGGTCTGCTTCAAGCTTCCAACCGCGTTTTAGCCGATTTAGATAAACTCCGCTTACGATATATTTTTCTTCTTCTGTTGGGCTTTCAGCTTCGATTATTGAAGCAAGAGTTAAAATCTCCTGACGTGTTTTGCCTTGAGATTCAGCAGATTTCTTAAATTCCTTATTCCAAACATTGTCCTGCTGCTTAACTAAAATATCAATTACTTTTTTATTTGTGATTTTACAGGGAAAATCGTAAGTAACTGGGTGCAAATATCCTTCTAAGCTAATGGAATTTATATTATAGTTTTTAAGCAGGTTTTTATCGAATGCTAAAGAAATAAATTCAGCAGAATCCAAATCCAGCATCTTTTTGTTGATTGAAGCAAACCGGTAAAGATTGATACCTTCCGGATATGTAACTTTGACTAAACAGCGGTTTTTACCACTAAAAATAGAAATTATTACCTCGAAATTTGTTTGGTTATATGTAAATTTGTAAGTGCCAGAATGGATTTGTTTCCCTGAAAATTTAGAGAAGAGCGAGCAAAAATTTCTGAAAAACCAATATGGCTTTAGCATACCTTCTTCGTTAAAATCTTTTATACATTCTGAAATTGTTGCCCTTTGTGGTATTTCGATAATAATATCCTGCTGTATTCCAACATTTTTATATAATAAATTTATTATAAACCAAATACTTATTGCAATTAAAATTAAAGAACTAACTAAAATTATAAAGAACTTTTTCATTATTCGCTTCTGATTTCCTGGATAATACTAACCTTGCCAGCGCGGCGTGCCGGATAAAGAGTTACAACAATTGACAAAATTAAGGAAAAGAAAAATACTAAAAGCACATCGCCAGTGTGAATTGAAAGAGGCAGAGAATCAATTAAATACCTGTCTGTATCAAGAGAAAACCACTTAAAATAAAGCTGGCCGAGACATAATCCCACGCCAATCAAAGTTCCGATAGTTGAGCCAATTATACCAATAATCACACCTTCTTTCAAAAAGATTTCGCTGATAAGTTTGTCTTTTGCTCCAAGTGCTTTTAGAAGAGAAATATCCGGCTTCTTTTCAATCACTGTCATAACAAGAGAGGCAAGCACATTGAATGCTGCTATTATAATTATTATACTTAAAATCGAAAAAGTGGACATACGCTCAAACTGCATCACACTAAACAAATCTTTATGTAAATCCCACCAGGTCAATACTTCCAAATCCTTTGCCAAATTTTCTTTAATTTTATCTTTGTAATCAAATGCTAAATTTACATCGTTTAATCTAATATCAATGGAAGAAGCAGAATTTTCAGGTATATTAAACAAATTTTGAAAAACCTCGTCTGAACCATAGATATAAAACTCATCATACTGCTTGTCGTTCGTTTGAAAAATACCAGAAACAGCGACTTTTTCCCATTTTAATTGCTTAAATGCCTTAACTGATTTTTCAATTTTTTCGGGTGAAGTTAAAAGAATCGTGTCGCCGGGCGAAAGCTTTAATTTATTTGCAAGTATTCCGCCAACAACAACGTTGTAATTATCAAACTCTTTGTTAATATTAAATCTACCAAAAACTATACTTTGCTCAATACCGGAAACATCTTGAATTTTTCCATTAACAGCAGAATTGAACTGAGCTATTTGGAAATCATTTCCACTTTGTATAATAATGCGTGCCTGATTAATTGGAAGAATATACTGAATATTTGGGTCTTGCTTTATTTTGCTAATAATTTTTTCTGCATCTTTAACGAAAGTACCTTCATTTGCAACTATGCGTAAATGTGGGTCAAAACTAACAAGTTGGTCAATAGCAAATTCACGAAATCCATTAAATATTGACATTACACAAATCAGCGTTATATTTCCTATTATAATTGCTAAAAGGGAAATAAATGTAATTATCGTTATAAAATGGAATGAACGAAAAGTAAAAATATATCTTAGTGCTATTTTTGTCGATAGTTTCATTTTTAGCTATTGGCTGTCAGCTGTCAGCTGTCAGCATTTTTGTTTTAAATGGTTTATGGTTTAATATTTTTCATAATTCTATTATAGCTGTCGGCTAATAACTTATCATCTATCAGTCATTAGTCATTGGTATAAGAAAGAATAACCTAATAACTTAATAACTTAATAACCCATTAACAATTAACAATTAACAATTAACAATTAATAATTCTTCTTCATACTTCTTTCCGTTTACTGCTTTCTTGAAAGTTGTGTTTGCAACTCCACCGGGTAAACGAACATTTTTTCCAGAAAGTAATTGTTCTATAGTAAGCATTTGTATTTTATCTATTTTGTATCCTTTAAAACTCCCCTGCTGCTTCGCCTTTTGAAGCATACTATCTGTTAAATGCTCTTCAAAGCAAACGAATACACCTAAATCTGCTTCTTTCCTCGTAACAGTTTCAATTAAATAAGTTAAGTCATTTAATTTAACATTTCCGCTCTTTACTTCAATTAATCCAACTCCTTTTTCATTATTATTTTTATTGAAAGTAAAATAACCATCGAAGCCGCTGTCTGCTGTTTTCTTTACATTTGAGACACCACCAATAAGTACTTCAATAACCCAATCCTGAAATTTAAATCTACCTTTTTTTGTTGATTGAGCGAGCTCGTGAGCAGATGCAATATCTTTTGGATAGCCATTTATTTCAATTTCTGAAAGCAATTCACTTTTGCTTTTATCATCAAGAGGACTTGTCAACCTATCTAAAATAAGTTTTATTGCGAGATGGGAAATATCCACTCCGAGCCAGTTCCTATTTAGTTTGTCGGCAACAGCAATTGTTGTTCCGCAACCACAGAAGAAATCGGCAACAACATCACCTTCATTGCTACTCGCTTTTATAATGCGTTCAAGTAATGTTTCTGGTTTTTGGGTTGGGTAACCGAGTCGTTCTTTTGCTTGAGAATTGATTACTGGTAAAATAATTACATCAGATTGAGAAACAATAGGTGTTTCTCTCTCAATAATTTTATCAAATTTATCAATATCAATTTTTGAATTTTTTACTTTATCCCAATCATAAACAATTAATTGAGAATATTTTCCATTTTCATTATGAATGACATTTTGGTCAAATCCACGTTCATATTTCTTAAGTTGTGATGTTGACATTTCAATTTGCAAACTATTAAATTTATTCAAGTTTGATTTTGAATAAAATAAAATAGCATCATGCATTTTTTGAAATTGTTTTTGGACGTTTGTCCAACGGCGATAATGCCACACTACTTCATTTCTGAAATTCTTTTTACCAAATAGAAAATCACATACGATTTTTAAATAATGGCTCATTGTTGGGTCGCAGTGCATATAAAAACTACCTGTTTCTTTTAGCAATGCTCTCATATAATAAATCCTGTGCGACATTGTAGATAAATATGCTGCTGCACTATGGTCGGTACTCTCTACTAACTTCAGGAAGTTGTATAAATCCAACTGGTTATGCTCTAAAAGTTCATTCATTGAATCTATATACTTAACATTGCTCCATGTATCGGAAAATGCTTCTTTCTGTGCCTTTACATCACTCATATCTATATCTTCAAAAAGAATATTATAATTCCTTTTTGAATTGAATGGTGGGTCAATGTAGATTAAATCAATGAACCCATCTGGATATTTTAAAGCAAGTTCCTTTAAAACATCAAGGCAATCTCCAAAGTATAGTTGTTTCATCTTTTAGCTTTCGGCTTTCAGCTTTTTGTTTTAAATAGTTTATAGTTTATAGTTTATGGTCATTGGTTAATTGTTAATTGTTAATTGTTAATTGTTAATTGTTAATGGTCATTAGTCATTAGTAATTGGTAGAAGAAAGAATAATCCAATAACAATTAACAATTAATAATTAACAATTAATAATTAAATCAATAATTTTCTGTGATACCTCATCAATTGGGTCTTCTGAGCAAATTTTAAATACTCGGTTTGGCTCTTCTATTGCAATTTGCTCAAAACCATTGATTACACGTTTAAAAAATTCGTCTCCAGCTTGCTCGAATCTGTCGAATTCAGTTCTGTCAGTTCTACTTTTGGATATTTCTAAAGAGACGGAAAGAAATATCGTTAAATCTGGAATTAAGTCGTAGCATGCAATTTTATTGCATTTTTTTACATCATCTAAATTAAGTCCTCGACCAAATCCCTGATAAGCAAGCGTTGAGTCAAAAAATCTATCACAAATAACAATTTTTCCTTGTTCTAAAGCTGGTTTAATAATTTCTTGGACTAAGATTGAGCGGGCAGAATTAAAGAGTAATAATTCAGAAGTAGGAGAAATTTGATTTTTTGAGTGTAAGAGAATATTTCTAATCAACTCTGAAATTTCAGTTCCACCGGGTTCTCTAACGGTAACCACTTCGTAATTATGTTCGGTTAAAAAGTTCTTTAAACGCCTTATTTGAGTTGTTTTTCCACAACCGTCAATTCCTTCAAAGGTAATGAAAAGCGGGGTTTTAATTTTAAAATCCATAGTCAATCAAGTGCTTTTGAATGTCGTTTACGTAAATATTATGTGCATTGCCATACCATTTGTTAAATGGAATCAAAACAAGCGAACCGAAAGTGGAAGGATTTGCCTGAGAAAAAGCAGAAGTAGCGATTTGCTTTTCTTCCTCTGGACGCCATTCGCTGTCTATATCAATAAACACAAGAGTACAGCCAATTTCAAAAGGATTTTTTCCGTTTATAGGATGCGACTCGAAACCAAGAAAATTAAATGGAATTTTGAATTTAAGTTCAAATCCTTTATCTTTCAAACTTGATGTAACTTTTAAACTGTTTACTGCATCTTGCTGATAAGTTTCAACATCATCAGAGGTGCTTATTTCTTTAACAAAGGCACGTTTGTCATAGAAATTGCCGGGATAAAGTTTTATGCAATAAATTCCTTTTTTAATTTTATTATTCAGAGAAATAGAGTCTTTCTTCAAATTAAAAAAACGGCCACCAGTAGAATCCGGTGAATTTAAATCAAACCATAACTCAAGATAATCACCTATGCAGGTATCACATTTAGGAAAAACCAATTTGTCGTCTCTAATATCAACGGTAAAATAAAGATACTCATCGCAATAAGCTGATTTTACTGAAAAAGATGCATCATCTTCACCTTTCCAGTAATATGCACCTTTGTGGACATATTCAATTGAATTTGCAACTGCATCGGTATTATAAGGATGATAAAGAAGTTTTCCACGGGAATAAGAAGGAATTGTTAGGTAATTTGTTTGGAAAATACCTTTTCCGTTACGGGTTATATAGATTTTGTCAGTATTGAAAAGAGTATAATAATTACGATATGCTTCTCTAGTATAATTATTAAAACGAAATGTTGCGAAATTATCTATTAAAAATATTGAGCCGTTTTCATAACGAAAGCCATCAATTTTCCAGTCAAATTCCTTTTTTTTCTGTGTAACAAAACAAGAATTATCTTTAATGACAATGCCAATTTCTAGTGGTAGCTCAAAATACTCATAACTGAATTGAGATACTTTTTCAAGGAAACCATCAATATCTACAAATAAATAAACCTGGACAATTCGTTTTTTTTCTAAAGCAAGTTTAACAGTAAAAGCTAAATCATTCACTTCATCGCCGGAAAAATCTCCTACATCCCAACCCCATACGGTAAAACGACTTCCCATCGGCAATTGCTTTGGAATATCGGAAATTAACTCTTCAGCAAAAAAAGGAAGTAATTTCTTTTCAAATTCGGGATAATCTATTCCAGATTGAGATAAAAGATTATCTGAATATACAATGATAAATAATAATATAATTAATAAAGTTCTTTTCATAAATTTAAATTAAATTTTTTTCAAATATACAAATTTTTTGCTTATTATTGCTAATTTGATATGGAAAAAGTTCAATCAACAAAAGGTTTTTTATAAATCATTTTACTTTGCTTTTATAATAGTTTTTAGTATTTTTGAATGCTATTAAAAATTTTTTGGTTTATTCCTTATTCAAAATATTAAATTTAAAAATATTATAAACCAAAAACTATAAATCATTAACAATTAACAATTAATAATTAGCTTGTATATGAGAATAGCAATAGTCAACGACTCTCAACTTGAAATAGAAGTATTAAAGAAAATAAGCACATCGACATTGGAACATAAAGTTGTATGGATTGCAAGAAACGGTGAAGAAGCTGTTAGAAAATGCAGAGAAGATAAGCCGGATTTAATTTTAATGAATATGATGATGCCTGTAATGGATGGATTAGCCGCAACTAAACAAATTATGAAAGAAAATCCCTGCGCTATTCTTATTGTAACATCGTCTTTAAAGGGTAAAGAAGGAATGATTTTTGAAGCAATGGGTTCTGGGGCTATTGACGTTATAAGCACTCCTGTTGTTGGTTTATCACAAAATAATACAAATGACAATGAATTAATCAAAAAAATATCAATAATAAGTAAGTTAATTAACCAAACTAAAGAAGATACGAAACAACCTTCAAGTAAATCCAGCATATTAACTACAACTTCTTTAATAGCAATCGGCTCTTCTACTGGTGGTCCAAAAGTTTTAGCAAAAATCCTTTCTGCTCTTCCGAAAGAAATCAATACTTCAATTATAATTATCCAGCACGTTGATTCACAATTTGCAACTGGATTTGTTACATGGCTGAACGAACAAACAAAATTAGACGTTGTAATTGCAAAAGAAGGAATGAAACCGGAACTTAATGTTGTTTATGTTGCAGGAACAAACGACCATTTAATATTAACTTCAGACAGAACATTCAAATACGTAGAAGAGCCAAAAAATTTCCATTACCGGCCTTCTGTTGATGTATTCTTTGATAGTTTAGCAAGAAACTGGCTAACTAAAGATATTGCAATACTTTTAACCGGTATGGGAGCTGATGGTGCAAACGGTTTATTAACTTTAAAAAAAATGGGTTGGTACACTATTGCCCAAGACGAAGCTACATCAATCGTTTATGGTATGCCCAAAGCTGCTTTCGAATTAGATGCAGCTATAGAAATTCTTTCAACTGAAAAAATTACAGAAGCAATTATTAGATTTATAAATACAAGGAGAAATTAAAATGGCTGTTGATTTAGCATCTGCACTATCATCTGGATTATCAGATTTTAAAATAAAAGTCCTGTTAGTTGATGACCAAGCTATAGTAGGCGAGCAAGTTAAAAGAATGCTTGCTCCGGAAGAAGATATTGAATTTCACTTTTGTCAGGACCCAAGCAAAGCATTGCAAACTGCGGTAGAAATATCACCTACTGTTATTTTGCAAGACCTTGTTATGCCAGAAATTGAGGGTTTAACTCTTGTAAAATTTTATAGGAATCATCCCAAACTAAAAGATATTCCAGTAATTGTTTTGTCATCAAAAGAAGAAGCTACTACTAAAGCTGAATCTTTCGCTACCGGCTCTAATGATTATCTGGTTAAACTACCGGACAGAATTGAACTTGTAGCCAGAATACGCTACCATTCAAAGGGATATATCAATCTTCTACAAAGAAATGAGGCATTTGCAGCTCTGCAGGCAAGCCAAAAAGCTTTGGCTCAGGAACTTGCTCAAGCTGGAGAATACTGCGTTTCCATTCTTCCGGAATTTATGAATACAAATCAAATTAAAACTTTCTGGAGATTTATCCCGTCAATTCAACTTGGTGGTGATATGTTTGGCTACCACTTTATTGATGATGAGCATTTTGCATTTTATCTGCTTGATGTTTGCGGACACGGAGTCGGCTCTGCTTTACTTGCAGTTTCTGCTATTAACTTTTTAAAAGCACAAAAAACATCAAGTATTGATTTTAGAAATCCAGTAGAAGTACTTTCCGGTTTAAACAACACATTCCAAATGGCTGACAATAACCAGCTTTTCTTTACTATGTGGTATGGCGTATTTAATATTAATACAAGAAAATTGAGCTATGCGAGCGCCGGTCATCCTCCTGCATTTCTTATAAAGAAAGATGGTAATACCGAGCAGTTAAGCAATGATAACTTTATTATCGGTGGTATGCCCTCTTTCCCATTCACAAGTTCAAGCATTCAATTAGAAAAAGATACAACAATTTATGTTTATTCAGACGGTTGTTACGAAATCAGAAAACGAAATGAAGAAATGTGGCAGATTCAGGAATTTTTCGAGTTTATCAAACATAATTCTAATCCAGCTAACACTGAAATTGATGATTTATATAAATATGTTAAAGAATTACAGGGAACTGAAATCCTTGATGATGACTTCTCAATGATGAAGATTTGTTTTGAATAAAAGGGGATTCTATTATTTCAGTTTTGGCTGTCGGTTTATGGTTATTGGTTTATGGTTATAGTCATTAGTATTTTTACCAATTCCTAATTCCCTATAACCTAATAACCAATAACCCAATAACCAATTATAACAAGAACACAGCCCTTGCCCCTCTCAAAAGTGGAATAAAAAAAAACTCCTTCCCAAATTTGCACTTGAGAAGGAGTTGAAAAGGAAAAGAATTTATTTTTACATTCCGAATTCTTTTTCCGGATTCATACTTTCTAAGTTTCTGGTTATTGCAGCAAGGCATTGCCCGGCTAACATACCGTCAATTACCCTGTGGTCATAAGTAATAGAAACGTAGAGCATATCGCGAACAACAACCAAATACTCTCCATTGAACTCGCGGACTACAGGACGCTTTTGAATTGCACCAACACCAATGATTGCGCACTGTGGCTGATTAATTACCGGTGTCCCGAAAAGAGTTCCGAAAGTGCCCACGTTTGTTAATGTAATTGTTCCGCCTTGTATGTCGTCTGGATTTAGCTTTTTGCTTCTTGCACGGCTCGACAAATCAAATATTGAACGTGCTAAGCCATTCAAATTCAAGCTATCTGCATTTTTGATTACCGGAACAATTAAATTGCCGTCATCAAGAGCAGTTGCAAAGCTAAGATTTATGCGCTTGTGCAAAATTATATTTTTTCCATCAACGCTTACATTTACCATCGGAAATTGTTTAACTCCATCAATCAATGCTTTTGAAAAGAAAGGAGTATAAGTGAGTTTGAACCCTTCTTGCTTTTGAAATTCGTCTTTGAAGCTGTTTCTGAATTTTACAATATGAGTAACGTCTGCTTCGGCAACGCTTGTAACGTGGGCAGAAGTATGCTTGGAGTAAATCATATGTTCAGCAATGATTTGGCGGATTCTGTCCATTGGAATAATTACTTTATCTTCTCCAAGAGGAACAGGAGTAGTTATTGGCTGAACAACTTTAACTGGCTGCGATGGTTCTGGCTTAATAACCGATTTTGGTGGCTGGGGAGTAATAGAAAATTTTTGTTTCTTTTGTTCTATGAAACTAAGCAAATCCTGTTTGTTTACTCTTCCGTCAGCACCAGTGCCTTGAATTGTATTCAGTTCTTCAAGAGTAATTCCTTCAGTTGCAGATATAGAGCGAACAAGCGGAGAATAGAACCTGTTTCCTGAACTAGCTGGTATTTCAGTAGTTTGCTGAACTTCAGTATTAGTAATAGCTTTTTGCTCTGAAACAGCATTTTGATGAATGGCTGTAACTTCTCCAGTAGTTATTTTTGCAATAACTTTTCCTACTTCTATTGTTTCTTTTTCCTGAGCAAGTATTTCAATAAGAATGCCACCTGCAGGTGCCGGGACTTCAGTATCTACTTTGTCAGTAGAAATTTCGAGAATCATTTCATCGCGTTCTACCTTATCTCCCACTTGCTTGAGCCAGCGGATAATAGTGCCTTCCTGAAGAGATTCGCCCATCTTTGGCATAACAACATCTATTGTATTCTCAGCAAATTGAGGAATGGATTCTGCCCGTTTTGCCTGCTCTGCTTCTGGTTTAATTTCTTTTGGGACATCAGCAGTTTTTTCAATAACCGCATTTTCGGCATCAGTTTCAATTTCAGCGATAACTTTTCCGACTTCAACAGTTTCCTGCTCTTTAGCAAGTATTTTAGTAATTACCCCAGTAACTGGTGAAGGAACTTCAGTATCCACTTTGTCGGTAGAAATTTCGAGAATCATTTCATCACGCTCCACTTTATCACCAACATTTTTGAGCCAGCGGATAATAGTGCCTTCCTGAAGAGATTCGCCCATTTTTGGCATTACAACATCAATTTTCATAATAACTCCACAAATTATGGCTTTTGAAACATACTGTCATCAATTTTTTCGTTGATTTTTAAAGTATTTAATACAATTTTCACTAAATCTTCGCCATTGCTTTTAACTTCAATTTTATGAGGCATTTTTAATGAACCAACAGGTTTATAGTCAGACATAAAAACGTCTGCATCAATATTTTGTCCGTTAATGTTTTGAACTGAAGTAGCTTTAATAAGAAAATTAGTAGCTTTGTCAATATAAAGAGTAGAATTACCATCTGCAGAAGTGGCTTCAATTTTATAAGCATCTATGCCGTTGACGGGCTCTTCCCCTATTAATTCAAAAGTAATATTTTTTTCTTTATAATTGATAAAAGGCATATCAAAAGCTTCAACTTGTGATTCCAATTGCCCCTTAAATTCATTTAAAGCAGCTTCTGGAACTTCAATTACATTTCCAGCTGTTTTGGTCCAGGCAGATTTTCCATTCAAGACAGAAATCATATCCTGTCCCATATAGCTAATTTCCAAACGAATTTTGTCATCGCCCTTTTTATAATACTTCATAGGCATTTCCATCCCCATACCAGTCAAAACCATAACATATTCTATGGAATTAATTGATTTAAAGGATTTTTCGCCTCCAACAGCGTTGATTGCTTTGCCGATAATCATATCAGCAGTTTGTGAATTTGCATAAGTAACTGCAAAAATAAGAATTAGGATTGAAAGTATCTTTGCTTTCATTATTTTCTCCGATAAATTTTAAAAATTATTTTTGTAAAACTTTTATTTTCTCTTTGAACTCCAATATTTCCCTGTTTGTAAAGCCAATTGATTTAAGCGATTCATCGTCAAGTTTATCAAAGGAAATCGCATTTTTTAAAGCATTTAATTCCTGAGAGGAAAAATTCATTGAATTTAAAATGAAATCTTCAAATGCTTCAAAAGCAGTTGGGACTATTGGTTTGATTAGCTTGCAAATAGCTTCGGCATATACGCGGATTTCATACTGGGCAGTTGCATCTAATCTTAATTTAAGGAAATGAAATAAATTGTGAAGGTCGATTTTCCAATACCATTCCGTATAAGTGGCAAGCGGCAGATTAATCCGTGCAAGCTCTCTTGCAAGATTCACAGAAAGAAAATCCTGATATTCTGCAAATGACTTCCTCTGGCTGTTTTCCAATGTTTCGATGATTTCCAGCGTTTTTTCTTCTGAAATTTGCTCTTCACCTCTTGCCTGGTGGTTATACAGACTTTGAATGCGCACCTGCTCTGGCTCAGGAATATAGAAGTCGTCTTTCATTTCTGAATATCTTCCACTATATTCATTTACATTGGCAGTTCTATGGCGAATCCACTGGCGTGCAATAAAGATTGGGAGCTTAACGTGAAATTTAAACTCGACCATCTCAAAAGGTGAAGTATGGCGGTGCCTCATCAAATAGCGTATTAGCTCGCGGTCTTCACGCTTCGTTTTTGTTCCTTCTCCATAGGAAACGCGGGCTGCCTGCACAATGGAACTGTCATTCCCCATTGAGTCCACCAATCTGACGAAACCTTTATCCAAACAATTTATTTTATTCTCTTCCATTTCTTAACATTTGTATTTTTTTAAATTATAATTACTATAATTTTTGAAATTAACAATAAAAAATTTAATTTGCAAAGAATTAAATTAACAAAAATAAGAAAAGATATGGAAGAGAAAAATCAAATTGAAAAAAAAGTAATTTTAAGTGGAATACAGCCCTCCGGAAAACTGCATATTGGACATTTAACCGGAGCAATAAAAAACTGGGCTAAACTACAGCAAGAATATGAATGTTTTTATACTATTGTTGACTTACACGCAATAACTGTTAAGCAAAATCCGGCAGAATTAAGGCGAAGAACTCTAGAAACTGCTGCTCTTTTTATCGCTTGCGGCGTTGACCCGAATGTCAGCACTCTTTTTATACAATCATTTGTTCCGATGCACACTCAACTTGCATGGGTGCTGAATTGCTTTACTGGTATGGGTGAATGTAGCCGTATGACGCAGTTTAAAGATAAATCTGCCCAACACGCTGAAAATATAAATGTTGGACTGTTTGCTTATCCTGTTTTAATGGCAGCCGATATTTTGCTCTATCAGGCAGATTTGGTGCCAGTTGGCGAAGACCAGAAGCAACATCTCGAATTAACCCGTAACTTAGCTCAACGCTTCAATTTCCATTATTCCGATACTTTTAAAGTGCCAGAACCATATATTGCTCCTGTTGGTGCTAAGATAATGAGTTTGCAGGAACCAAACAGAAAAATGTCGAAATCCGATGATAATGACAAGGCAACAATTTTTCTTTCCGATACTGACGAGGAAATTAAAAGTAAAATCAAGCGTGCTGTTACCGATTCCGGCTCCGAGGTAAAAATGTCTGAAGAAAAGCAGGGCATTTCAAATTTAATGACGCTTTATCATATTGCAAAGGAAATTAGTTTCGAGGATATTGAAAAGGAATTCGCTGGTAAGGGCTACGGCATTTTCAAAAGTGAAGTTGCTGATGCTGTTGCCGATTACATTAAGCCAATCAGAGAAAAATATCTTGATTTGATGAACAATAAGAAGTATTTAGAGGAACTTTTAACTGCCGGTGCAGAAAAAGCAAGCAAACGTGCTTTTAAAACTTTAAGAAAAGTCTATAAGAAATTGGGATTTGTGCAGTTTTAAAGTTAATTTATAATTTCACCTTACGCAATTTATCATTTGAGAAATGAAAAAGTGTAGTTTAGATACATTTTTTTATCCACTTTTCTTATT
>ERZ795059.1611-NODE-1611-length-24892-cov-6.388775_pt1 | contig 24892 bp, 11 predicted proteins | sample MGYA00375143_ERZ795059 | MGnify/ENA primary metagenome ERZ795059 (study PRJEB30188, sample SAMN05720168) | activated sludge metagenome | isolation source: Anaerobic digester | place: USA | collected 2015-01-07 ... | reverse complement strand
ACAAAATAATAATACGTTGATCATTGCAGAAGCAGGGACTTTGATTGTGGATGGAGGGACGTTAATTGCAGATGAGGCGACTCTTGATGTCAACGGTAGTGTTGTGATATCAAATGGGAATTTTTCTGCTCCTGGGGATGGACAAAGTTTTACGGTCGCAAAAGATTGGACGTTTTTGGGCGGAAATTTTAATCCTAATAACGGGCGCGTTATTTTTGACTCAAGTGCGCAAACTGTTTTTACGGGGAACGCAACCTTTTATAACATACGTTCTTATGAATATGGCAAGATTTTTAAATTCACTCCGGGTTCTGTGCAAACCGTCGAAGGAACGTTTGATTTTCGCGGCGGACCGCAAGTCAATCAAAAAATTTCTTTGTTGTCTGTTTCTGAAGGTGATACGTGGGATATTAAATTCCCTTATGGGGAACAAGGCGTGCAATATTTAAAGGTCCAGGATTCTAATGCATTGGAAAATGATATTACATGTTTTAGTTGTACGAATTTGCTTAATAATAATGAACTTTGGCTCTTTTTTGCTTTACAGATGAATGTCCCTGCGCCGAATCGCACGATTGATAGAACTCCGACGATTATTGGTTTTGCTGAAAGCCAAACAATTGTAACTATTAAAGGCCTGGTTAATGGCGTTTTAACGCCTATAGCCCAAACGACATCGGATGTCAATGGGGCTTTTCGTGTAGAAGCCACGATTCTTTTAGATGTCAGGGCGGATAATTATTTGATTGCCTTTTTAGGCGGGACACAAGGATTTACTGTCTTAAATTTAAACGTGGTGGAAAATCCGACGTATCAAGAAGTCCCGACGATTACTTCGCATGTGGATGGCGTGCGGCTTTTTGTTGATAAACCAACATTTTTAGGAAAAGGATTAGAAAACGAAACGGTGACGGTTGTAGCGAGCGATATCCCGGCCTGGGGGCATTTGCTTCTTTCCACTGTGGGTATTGCCACTGTTGATGTTAATGGCGATTATAGCTTAATGATAGACACTCCACTTCCAAAAGGTTTGAATTTTATTTCTATGACAGTTAATGGTGTGGCCTCGGATATTTTAGAAGTGAAGGTCGCGAGCCCTCACGGCGTCGTTTTTGATTCGACCACTAATCAGCCGATTAATGAAGCGATTGTAAGTTTATATCGTGCGTCGGACAATCAATTAGCCACTATCGCGGATGGTGATTTGGATCCCACCGATGTCAATCCTCTTATTACCGGTGAAGATGGTTTTTATAGTTTTATTACAGCCGATGGTAATTATTATACGCGTATCAATGCTGCGGGATATGATTATCCGTCGACAAGAACTACTTTTTCAGTGGGCAGAACGATTGTGACAGGGTCTAAAGCCGAAACATTCACATCTGCCGGTCCTATGATTATTATGGATCATCCCGCGGATGCCAATGGACTTATTTTAAGAATCGAAAAAGAGGCCAATAAAAAAGAAGTTAAAATCGGTGAGGTGGTTACGTATACCATTTCTATTGAGAATAAAACACCTAATTTAATTAAATCCGTTTATTTGGAAGATAAAATCCCTCCTGGTTTTAAATATTTACAAGGGCGGGTTAAATTTAATGATGTTTCGATTGCTGACCCGACGGGAAATCGGCCATTAGTTTTTTATTTAGGAGATATTCCGAGTAAGACAAAACATAAATTGCAATATCAATTGGTTGTCGGCTCTGGGGTTACCGTCGGGGAATATGAGAATGTGGCGTTTGCCCGATATAGCAACGGACAATTATTGTCTAATCGTGCAACAAAGATTGTGCGTGTTGTCTTGGATCCGCTGTTTGATCTGGGGACGGTCATGGGAAAAGTCTTTTTTGATAAAAACGAAAATGGTATTCAGGATGCCCCCGAATATTCTTATCTTGATCGAGATACTTATATGGAAATGCCGGTGCCCCACGCCCGTTTGGTTATGGAAGACGGCACAGTTGTCAAAGCGGATGAGACGGGGCGTTTTAGTATTCCTGGCATTAAACCTGGACGGCATGTGATAAGGATTGATGAGTCGTCTTTGCCAGAAGGCAGTTATTTAACGACGGATAAAGCGGTCATTATTGATGTGACGCCGGGGTTGATGGTTAAGGTCAATTTCGGTGTTAATATGGATTATAACCGTTTTAAGAGTGAAGATCAGCAATTCTTTGCCCAGAAGGTTCATTTAACCCAAGAACGGAGCAAGCCTGTTGCGCGTCTTCATGCCACGTTATTTAATTCGCCGATTGCTGTCTATGATAATGTTTTTGTGAATCAGGCGGAGTTTCGTATTTTTATGAATTATTCCGCATTTATTGATAAATGGCGGTTAGAAATTTTAGATAAAGACACGCGTAAATTAGTTAAATTTTTCGAAGGCAATCGGCTTAATATCAATGATCCGATTTTTTGGGATGGAAAAATTTTAACGGGAGAATATATCGATGTTACTCGTCAGTATGTCTTTTTGGTGTATGTCGAGAATAAAGAAAAATATTATGATGAAACAATTTTATTCCCGGTTTCTTTTAATATTTTAGAAGACGAAGATGCCCTTAAGAAATACCAGGAAGATCAAAAGAATCAAGATCTTCCTAAGAAATATCGCGATTGGGTCAAGAATGAATCTCAGAAAAGTAATATTTTTGTTCAAACGATTCTTGTCGACGGAGAAAAAGTGGTCTTTAACCGTTTAGATCGGCCTATTCAAAGTGTGCGGATTATGAAAGAAGGCGCTCTTTTAATGGATGTGCCATTAACGCAAGGATATGTTTTAACAGCCAAGGACCTTTTAGACGGAAAAATGGCTGACGATGACCGTTCGCGGCAACAGGTGGATTTTATTCTGCCGAAAGGCGATTATGAAATTTTAGTGCAGGAAGGCGAGGGAACAAAAGCATTTATTTCGTCAGAAAATTTGGATCTTCCATCATCCGCTGAACGTGTCGCGCATACCAAAGAGATGGTGGGGTCTCCTTCAAAAATTTACACAAAACAAATTAGAGTGGGCGAGGATTATTTGTTTTTCGTCGGTATGGGTGATGCGAAAATAGGTTACGCGGTTAATACCGGCGATATTGAACCGGTGCAACAAGCGGATAAATATAAAGGCGGATTTTATCAAGAAGGGCAGATGGCGTATTATTTGAAAGGAAAAATTCAAGGGAAATATTTAATAACGTCGAGTTTTGATACGGATAGGGAGCAAAAAGCTTTATTTAGAAAATTGAACCCAGATCAATATTATCCTGTCTATGGAGATGCTTCGAGTAAAGATTATCAAGCGACTGACACCCAAGGGCCGCTTTATCTTTTGATTGAATGGGATAAATCTTCCGCGCAGTGGAGTAATTATAATGTCGCGTTTGAGGATACGGAATTCGCGCGTTTTACTCGTAGTCTTTACGGCGGTAAAGTCAATTTTGAAAGTTTAAGTACGACCCCTTATGGAGAGTCGCGCAGTAAAGTGGTCGCGTTTCACGCGCAGGAAAAACAACGCAGCGCGCATAATGAGTTTTTAGCAACGGGAGGATCTTTATATTATTTGAAGCATAAAGATATTATTGAAGGATCTGATAAGGTGCGTGTCGAGGTTCGTGATAAAATCACGGGGCTTGTCCTTTCTTCAAGCGAAATGAAAGAAGGCGCGGATTATGAAATCGATTATGCCAGCGGACGCATTTTGTTTTGGCAACCGGTATCGATGATGGTGGAAGCCTTTTCGATTATTTCCAATGATTTATTGAAAGGCAACTTGCTGTATGTTGTTGCCGATTATGAATATGACGTCTTAGAAAAATATGATGAGGGCTCTGAAGGTGTTCGCACGCGTCAAGCGATAGGAGACCATGTTTTGGTAGGAGCTACGTATGTCAGTGAAACACAGCCAACGGTCAATTATGAATTAAAAGGTACGGATGTGACGGTTCATCTGGGTAAAGACGCTAAAGTCATTGCGGAATATGCTGAAACGCGGTCAAATACCATCGGGACATTTTTGTCGACCGACGGCGGGTTAAGTTTTAATGAGCTTGCCACTTCTGATGATATTTCTGGCCGTGCGTATGGCATTAAATACGACGCGAAATTATTTAATCGTTTGGGATTCGATGCGTATTATAAATGGATTGATAATAATTTTGCTGTCGTGGATCAAACATCTCAACAAGGTAAAGAATTAATCGGATTCGGCGGCGTTTATGATTTTACGGAAAAGTCGCGTTTAACGCTTCGTCATGATATTCAACGGTTAGTAGATAACGGAAATTTACAGACGCGCAGACAATTAGGCGCTCAACGGGTTGCTACCACTCTTATGCAAGTTGTGCATGATATGAATAAATTAAAATTAACCGGAGAATATCAACGGAAAGAAACAGAACTTTCTGTTAGTAATATTTTGGCTCTTAAAGCGGATTATTTGGTGAGCGACCGTTTGATTCTATCCGCGGCTCAGCAGGCATCCATTGAAGGTGATAAAAACGCAGCCCAAACAACTTTAGGATTAACTGCAAAACCGACGGATAAATTAACATTAACAGTCCAGCAGATTTTAGCTCGAGAAGGGGCCGCGACATTATTAGGCGTTAAAGCGGATATGACAGGAAAGTTTGCCTTAACCGCTGATTACGCGCTTGAGAAATCGAAAAAAGGATTGACCCAGACAACGACAACCACAACTTCTGTGGGTATGGAAATGAAACCGACAGAAAAATCTGTTATTAAAACATCTGTTGGGCTCGCGAGAGCGAATACGGGAGAAGTCGCAACAACATTAGCTGTTAAAGGAATTTCTGAAATTCAAAAAGATACGAATGTGGAAGGTGAGATCGCTTTAGCGGGGGCTGGGGCGACGCGTCGTTCAACGATGGCTTTAGGGGGATCAACAAAATTAAAAGTTGATGAAAAAACAGATGTGGAAAGTCAAGCTAAAGTGACAAGTTCAACGGATGGCATAGACGGGACATCTCTTAATTTGACAGGAACAACAAAAGCGGACGCCACCACAACGCATCAATCGGGAGTTACCATCGCACAAGATTCCGCGGGGGTTCAAACAAGAACGTATAATTTTGCGACTATAAAACAACTTAATGAAGCGTTTAAGGTGATTTCCGCCAAATCATTTGGCGAAAAATCAGATGGAACTCATATCCAGGATAATACTTATAGTTTAGTGAGGGAAAAAGATGGCCGAAAATTGGAAGGATCATTAAAGCGCGCTTATGAGGAATGTCCAAAAGAAATTTCGCAATCGAACATCTTCGGATTATCAGGCGATGTTAATGATAAATGGGCGGTTACTGGTTCTGTTGAACGTGGGACGGTTCAGAATTTAGACGGGACACAAACACAGCGAAGTGTCGCGAGTGTTGCTTTAGGGTATGTCAATAAAGATGACGAGCAAGGGACCTTTATTAAAACGTCGACTAAAGCAGAATGGCGCGTGGATGACGGGACAGAAGATAAGCGGCAATATTTGCTTTATCACGCTTTGGAAGGAAAAATTGATAATGAGTGGAGCGTTTTTTCCAAATTGGAATTTTCTAAAACGCGAAATTTGACGCGGGATACAACGGACGCTCAACATAAGGAAATCATGCTTGGTGGCGCTTATCGGCCTTTGAGTCATGACAGGCTGAATCTTATCGCGCGTTATACTTATAAGGAAGAAAGGTCTCCCGCATCTCAAACCGATATGGCTCAAATTGAATATGAAGACGCGCATGTTTTTGCGATGGACGCTATTTATGATTTGACGCAACAATGGCAATTAACAGAGAAGTTTGCTTATCGTATTATGGATGAGAAGGTCAAAGGATTTGATTTCAATAAAACACATACCTGGCTCATGATTCATCGATTGAATTATCGTATCAATAAGGACTGGAGTATTGGCGGTGAATATCGGGTTTTGACACAAGAAGAATCCGCCGATGCTAAAACAGGTATTTTATTAGAAGTCACGCGACGAATTGGTGATTATGGCCAATTAGGAGTCGGTTATGATTTTACAAGTTTTGCGGATGACCTTACGGATTTAAGTTATAAAAGTCAAGGGCCTTTTATGCGCATGACCGGAAAGTTTTATGATCGCAAGCCGGAAGAATTAGAGCGCGCTAAAGAAAAATGGCTTGAGGAAAAAATTCATCGATGGGCGTGGGTTATGGTGGAACAAGAATTCAAGAAAAAGAAAAGCCCGCTGATGCAAGAATTGAATGAATATTTTATCTTGGCCCAAAAGGCGCGTCATAAAGGAGATTGGGAAGAGTCGCAACAGATTTATAAAGATATTATTATGGCAGGGGAAATGATGTTTCAAGAAGCGGTTGAATATATTCGGGCGCGCGTCAAAAGAGAAGAAAGATTTAAAGAAATGCAGTCTTTGGCAGACCAATATTTTAAGACCGGACAGTATGAAAAAGCACGAAAAATATTAGAGAAAATTCTGGAAGAGGCGCGCGATACTATGGTAGAATGACATTTGTTATATAGAATTTATATATTTTTTATTATTATTTTAATATTATTCCATCGGGAATAAAATATTTTATTGTCTTGGAATATCCCTTTGTTATGGCGATAAACAAAAATCATTTTAAGCATTATCCTCTTATTGGCATCTTTATTTTTTTGAGTTGTTCCTCTGCTTTTTCGCAATCTTTACCTGATGATACCCTTGTCAAAGAGCGCTCAACCCTAAAAGAACAAAAAAATCAAGAAGGTTATATTATTAACCTGAAAGATTTGATTAACCGTTCTAAGAAAAAAATAGAAGAGGTTAATGTTAAGATTGAAGAACAGGCCAAGCGCCGTCGTAATCAACAGCGCGAGGAAAAGGCTCGTGAATATTACGAACAGGCCATGCGTTTATCTTACGAAGGGAAATTAGACCAAGCCCAAGAATTGTGGCAAAAAGCGATTAAGATTACTGAGCATCCTGAAATGAAAGGATATATTAGCGAAAGCGTGGTTAAGACCAAAAAAGAACAAAGTGCTTTACAAGACGCTCAACAGAGACGGATAAAAAGATTAGAAGTGGAACGGGGATATAGTGCCGAAGAAGTAGAAAAGAAATATCAGGAAGGAGTCTCTCTTTATAAACAAAAGAAATTAAAACCCGCGCAAGAAGCGTTTGAGCGTGTGGAAGATATGTTCCCTGATCATAAGGCCACGCGCAGTTATTTAATGATTATTGAACAAGAAATTCTTAAAGAGCAACAAAAAGTTATGGATCAGAAGCTCAAACAAGAAATGCAGGCGCGTCAGAAGGCCAAAGAAGAATGGCGTAAGGAATTAGAAAAAAGAGAACAAGAGCGACAGAAATTTTTAGATGATCAGGCGGAAACGATTTATCAAGATGCGGTTAAATTATATCGCGCACGGGAATTTGAAAAAGCCAAGGAGCGTTTTAAGGAAGTAGAATGGGTTTATCCGAATTATAAATCAACGCCGTATTTCCTTTCTGGAATTGATAATGATATTCGTCAGGAAGAAAAGCGTAAAGAGCTTGAACGCCGACGAGAATTAGAACGTCAAATGGAAGAATCTAAAGTTTCGAAGAAATTAGAACAAGAACGGCAGTTAAAGATTCGCAAACAAGAAGAGGAAAATCGCATTAATCGTTTAAAAGAGGAAGCCGAGTTCACTTATAAAGACGGAATCGCCCTTTATAAAAAAGGAGAATATCGCGAGGCCCGTGAGAAATTCGTTAAGGTCAATAAGCAGTTTCCTTCTTATAAACAAGCGGTTATGTATATAAAACAGATTGATACTGAAATAGAGAATCAAAATAAGTTAGAAGCAGAAAAAAAACAAAAGATTTTTGAGCTTCAGATGAAGCAAGAGCGATTGGAAAAAGAGCGTATTGCAGAAGAACAACGCAGGCGATTTCAACAAGATCAAAAATCTGAAATAGAACGGCTCCAAAAAGAAGCCGAGTTGATTTATAAAACAGCGGTTTCTCTTTTTGATCATGGATTGTATGCGCAGTCACAAGAGAAATTTCTTCAGTTAGAAAAATTGTATCCGAGCTATAAGCTTTCTAAGAATTATTTAAAGAAGATTGATGCGCAATTTCAAGCAGAGCGCCGTAAAGAAGAGCAAAATCTTATCTTGGAAAAAAGACGCGCGGAAGAAGAATCTCGTCAGAAACGAGACAGCGAGCGTTTATCTCAAGCCCGTCGAGAAAGAGCCCAAGAATTGACTCGTCAGGAAAAAGAAGAAAGCCTCAAGAAACAGGCTGAAATTCTTTACCGTTCCGCGTTGGCGTTATATGACAGCAATTTGTATTTCCAGGCCAAAGAAAAATTTCTTGAATTAGAGAGTTTTTATCCCAATTATAAATTCACAACGCGTTATTTGAAATTTTTAGAGCGAAAGATAGTTGAGAATGCCCCGACGGAAGATGTCTGGGATGCGGTTCGCAGAAGAAAGGCGGATATTTCTTCCGAAGAGGATGAAGCCGTTAAAAAAGCGATTGAGGAAAGACGGCAAAAAATGTCTCAAGAAGCGGAAATGAAATATCAAGAAGCCCTTCATTTTTATAAGAATAAAAAATTGGTTGAAGCTCAAAGAAAATTTATTCAGGTTGAGGCGCTTTATCCGGAATATAAAGATACTTTAAAATATTTAAGTTTGATTGATGATGAATTATCTTTAGGAGATAAAATAGGCCCTTCTTCAAAGAAAAGAATGAGTCCCATCGAAGCAAAACAATTTTCAGAAGTTACAGGGCCTGTCGCAGCTGTTTTGACAAAAAAAGAAATTATTTTAGAGGAAAAAAACATAGAAGACATAGAAGCTATTTATCAAGAAGCGGTCAGAAATTTTAATAAGAAAGACTATAAAATAGCGTTAGAAAAATTTGAAGATGTGAATCGTTTAAAATGGGGTTATAAATCTACGGCGAGATATTTAGCCCAGAGTGCGAAAAAAATAAAGGAATTAGAAGAGAATTCTGCTTTAAACGAAAAAATAGCTAAGGCCCAAGAGGATAGCGAGCGTCTCAAGGAAAAGAAGGAACAAAAAGCTCGGGATGTTTTTTCGAAGAAGGCCGAACAATATTATCAGCAGGGCTTAAAATTATTTCAAAGAAATCGTTTTGAAGAGGCAAAAAATAAGTTTGTTGAGGTTCAGTCGTATGAAGAAAATTATAAGGATACGAGAAGTTATTTGAATCTTATTGATGAAAAAATTATTGAACAAGGGCAACAACAAAAAAGAGAAAAACAACAAACGCAGGCAGAAGAGATTTATCAAACAGCGATGCGGTATTACAAAAATAAAAAATATGCCCAGGCAAAAGACAAGTTTTTAGAAGTTCAAGCCCTTGAGGTTGGATATAAAGAGACAGTCAAATTTTTAAAATTGATTGACGAGAAAATCGAAGCGCAACAGGCAAAACAAAATCATTGTTTGGATGCCTGCGTGCATGATTGTATGGAGCGATGTTTGGGCATCGTGGAATCCGAAAGGGTTGAAAAAATAATTCCGCAGATTCAAGCGCAGGTATGTGCGGCACCGCCTTCCTGTTATGATTTAACTGATGAGGCTGAGGAAATTTATCGCAGTGCTGTTGGGATTTATAAGCGAGGGGCTTACCAGCAAGCCAAAGCACGATTTCAAGAAGTTCAGCTTCTTATTGCGCGCTATCGCAATACAGAAAGTTATTTAAGGGTTATTGATCGCAAATTAGAACAGCAATATCAAAAAGATAAAAAAGAAGATGTTTTAGGCGTTACAGAAAAAAGAAAAGAGTCCGTAAACAGAGAACAAAAATTGCGTAAGGAAGTAGAAGCCAAAAAAGAAAGTTGGGAAATAGGCATTGAACAGCGCTTAGCGATGCTAAGGGCTAAAGAGAAACAGATGGATTCTTTAAAAGGCCAGGCCAAAGAACAATATCAAAAAGAGATTCAACGCGAACGACAGGCCTTAGCGGAGTTAAGAAAAAAGTTTTTGCAACAAGAAAAACAAAGAAAAAAAGAAATACAGGCGCGATTGAACGAAGAAAAGAAAAAAGAGCGTTTGGCCAAAGGAGCACAAGAACGTTTAGCGTTGCAAAAACAAAAAGAGCTTGAAGCCGCTTTAAAAATAGAACAAGAGCAAAAGAAACAGTTAGAGCTGAAGAAAAGGCAGGATTCGGAAAAAAATAAGCCATTATTAGAGAAAGAAAAAAATGACGAACAAAAAGATTTAAAAGAAAAAGAAAAATTAGGTGAATCTATTAAGATAGCAGATGCGCAGGATAAAGCGTCTGCGGAGGCCAAACCTTCTGTCGTCGAAACGTATGAGTATCAACGATATAAAGAAGAATTAGAAAAAGAACGTGTTAAGAAAGAATATGAGCAATATTTAAAGAAACAAAGAAATTTGGAACGTAAACAAGAGGAAGGCTTTGCCAAGGCGCGTAAACAAAGAAAAAAAGAAGAGCTGTCACGTCGAGAAGAATTGAAAAAAGAATTATCTCGTGAGGCCGGCATTTTGTTTCAGGAAGGTGTGAAACTTTATCAACAAGGTCTTTTTGAAGAGGCAAGAGCGAAATTTGTCGCGGCGGAAGGTATGTATCCGGGATATAAATCGGCTTCTAATTATATTGTCAAATGCGAGGAGCAGCTTATAAAACAAGAGGTCGTTTCTCAAGAAAAAAGATCGTCTGAAAAAACACAAGAAAAAACGCAAGAAATCGAAACGCTTTATAGAGAAGCTTTACAGGCCTATCGTTATCAGGATTATCCGGTCGCAAAAGAAAAATTCGAAGCGGTCTTTAAAATAGATGCGGAATATAAATCCGCTAGGAATTATTTAGCAGAATGTGAAAAAAGACTTTTAGCAGAAGAAAGACGTAAAAAAGAACAAGAGGGAAAGTTTAAAGATAAACAAAAGTCCGATCCCGCTAAAGCAGAAGATTTAGATTTTAAAGAACAAAAAACCAAAGAGTTCTCTCAAGAACAAAAAAATGTCCCCGAGGTAATATTTGAAGAAAAAGATGTAGAAGTTCTTTATCAAGAAGCCTTAAGTTTTTATAAAGTTCAAGAATATGAAAAGGCGATTTTTGTTTTCACAGAGTTAGAAAAAATGAATCCTGATTATAAAAAGACGAAAGAATATTTGAAAAAGTCAAATGAATTGGTTGTTGTTCAGAAGCAGCGCCAACAGAAAGAAAAAGAAGCCCGAGATCTTTTAAGGAAGAAAGAAAATTTGAAAAATGCTAAAAAAGATGTTGAATCCTATTATACTGAAGTTGTTGCCGCCTATAAATCGCAAGATAAACAAGCACAAGAAAAATTAAAACAGTTTGATGAGATGCTTCTTAAAAATGATTTGCCAGAGGATTATGTGCAATCGATGAAGCTTAAAATTCAAAAAGAACTTGATCGTGTTAAAAAATCGATAGATCAAGAGCAGGAAAAGAAGGCGCGTTTGGAGAAGCCTTATTTAGATAAAATCAATCGTGAAAAGAAAAAAGAATTAGAAAAGTTAGAAAAAGAAATTCGTTTGGAAGAGGAGCGATTATTAAAAGAGAAAAAAATGCAAGAACAAAAAAATATTTTAAAAGAGGAAGAATCTTCTGACGTGCCCTCACGTGCCCCGCAGAAGAAAAAGCCACAAGAGGATGTTCTTAAGCGGGATCAGGAAGAACGTATCGCAAAAAAATATGTTGAAGCGCTTCGGGACCAAAAACGCATTGCTTTAGAAAAAGAACAGAAAGAAAAAAAGGAACGCGAGGAAGTTTTAGAAACTCGTCGGTTAGAAGAGAAACAGAAACGCGATGAGATCGCCAGAATGGTTAAAGAGCGTCAAAAACAATTGGAACAAGAACGTGAACAAATTCGTAAGAATTTTTCTGAGCGTCTCGAGGGATTGTATCAAACGGCAGAAAAATTATACCGACAAGGTTCGTATCGTTACGCGGGGCATATGTTTCAAGAAATAGAGACAATGGCCGCTGATTATAAAAAGACAAGAAGTTATTTGAAGGATATTTTTAAGAAGGTTTCTGCCGAAAGTTTACAATATCCGCAAACATATTCCCCGTCGTCAGCCGCGCCAACAAGAAATATTGTGGACGAGGCGTTGGATGCTGTTTCTGTGGAACGCCCTCGATAATATCCATAATCATTAGGAATCAACATTTAAAGGAGACAGGATTTTTATGAAAATATTAAAGACTATTTTTGTTTCTTTGTGTGCTTTATTGATCATTTTTTTCATCGCTTTAGTTGTTTTTGTAAAAACATTTGATATCAATAAATTTAAGCCCCAGATTGTTGAGGCGATACAGCAGGCAACACAAAAGGAAGTTTCTTTAGGGGAGTTATCTTTGCGCTTTTCTTTTCATCAAGGAGTTGCCTTAGCAGTGAAATCTTTAGAACTTATCGAAGCAAAAGACCTTGTCGCGCAATATGATATTAAGATTGATGAGGTTTTGTTGGATATCGAAGTAATGTCATTTTTAAAGACCAGACAAATTGTTGTTTCGCGCGTGAATGTTGTATCTCCGCAGGTCGTTGTAGTCAGGAAAAAAATGATAGAGCCCACGATCGCCCAATCGCAAGAAAATATAAAGACTTTTAAACAAAATATTTCTGACGATATCGCTGTGGGAAAAGCGAGTCTTGCGATTCCTTTACCAACGTTTACGATAAAAACCATTCATGTATCTCAAGGGGCTATTTCTTTTGTTGATGAAAATTTTTCGCCCGCATTAAAAATCAATATTGAAAAATTTGATCTTGAAATCAAGGATTTCTTTTTAGATAAACCCTTTAAAATAAAATCTTCTTTGGCCCTTTTCAGCGCTCAAAAAAATGTTTTTTTTCAATCTCAAGCCCAATTGGATCTTAAAACGACACATGTACGGTTTGATGACGCTATGGTAGAAACAGATTTATCGACTTTTTCTTTAGAAGAGATGAAAAAAAGTATTTCACCTATGGCCGGCATTCCTATTGAAAGGAGTTTAGCGGGAAAAATAGTTTTTCAGATTCCTCAATTGGTCGCTGGAACCCAAGGGCTTGTGGTTTTATCGTCGTTAGGGGAACTTAAAGATGGTAAAATATTGATTACGCCTTTAGGATTACCATTAGAGCGTATAAGAGCGAAAGTTGAAATAACAGAAACAGATATTCATTTGAAAGAATTTTTTATGAATTTAGGTTCAGGAAGTATTAAAGCAATCAGTCGTATTCGTGATTATATGAAGGCGCAAGAATATTTTTTTGATATTGATGCTGATGCGATTGAGATCTTTGAATTATTGGAGCCGTATCAGTTGCCTGTTAAATTAGACGGAAGAATTAGCGCGACTTTAAAAGGTCAAGGACAAGGATTTGCCGAGGAATCCTTAAATTCTTTGAAAGCTCAAGGCATGGCACAGACCCAAGAAACAAGGTTAGTTGATTTCAATCTGTTACGTTTTATTTTAGATAAGATTTCGATTATTCCTGATTTATCGCAGAAGATAGAAGCTCAATTACCGCAAGAATATAAAAATAAACTTATTCGGAAAGATACTATTTTTAAAAAGATCGACGCTCGTGTTGAACTGCAAAATGGGAAAATATCGCTAATACCGCTTATGGTGGATGCGGATGATTTTGTTTTAAAAGCTAATGGGAGCATAGGATTTGATCAGAGCGCTCAATTTGATTTTGAATGTTTTATAAGTGAGAATTTGTCCCAGCATATGGCCTCTGCTGTAGAACCATTGTCTTATTTATTAGAGGAAGATAGAAAGATTCATATTCCGCTTGTTTCTTATCAAGGGCCAATTGCTAAAATGATGGTTTATCCTGATCTTGCGAAGTTAGGGAAAAAAATGATTACAACAGGGGCTAAAGAGGAATTAAAAAATGTTATTTTTAAGGCATTAAAAGTTGAAGACGGATCTTTAGGGCAAGAGGACAAAAATCAAAATCAGAATGAAGAAAATAATGACGCTTCTAATGTCAAAGATTCAAAGAAGATGATTATTAATAATGTCTTAGACGCGATTTTTAAATAAAAACAGTTATTTTTTTATAAAATATTTTTTATAATTTATATAACTTCTTTTGTAGCAAGTAGTTGAGTGCTCGTTAAATATTTTTTATTTTATTGATTTTTTCTTGTTTTTTAAAATAAATTTATATATACTATAATCACCAACCAAAAAAAACGTTAAATTCATATTTTTTATCAGGGGGTGCGCTATTATTACCGAAAATTTAGAAAAAAACCTTCAGGAATCGAGAAGGAGCCCACGCGTTAAAGAAAACAGCCGTATTTCATGGTTTTTTAAAGATGATACTTCTAAAGGAGAAGCCCGGATCCGTAATATCAGCACTTCTGGGATGTTAATGGAAGCGGATTCGAATTTTATTCCGAAAGATGATGCTGTTTTCAATTTTCAAGCCAATAATGGAAAAATAGATTTTCTTCCGGATGTTGGCCGTTTAGTCTGGTATCGTCAAAAACCTTTTGCGAAAGATCGTTATTTATGTGGGGTAGAGTTTATTAATCCTTCCGAAAGCGCTCTTTCGAAATTGCATCAAAAAGTTCAATCAGGACTTCAGCGCTTAAACAGCTTACGTAAAGCCAGAAGCATATTAAATGTTTCTTTAATCATCGCGTTGATCGGTCTTATGATTTATACGGTATGGTTAGGAGCGAAGGTCTATAAAGATATTTCTTTCACAACTAATAAAATGCTGGCTGTTTCCGATAAACAATCTTCTTTGACTCGGGGTTATGTTAAAATTTATCAAGAAACAAAAGCAGAGTTAGATTCTACAAAGATCGAATTAGCGACGACAAAAGATTTATTATTTGACGCGAGATTTGATTTAGAAGAAACGAAGGATGCCTTAAAAGAAACCCAAGTTCTTTTGGACCAGGTCAAGCTTGAAAAGATTAAATTAGGAGAAGATTTTAATAAGATGAAAGCTTTAAATGATAAATATAGCCAGACCATTATTGGGTTAGAAGAGAAAAATGTTCAGATTAACGCTGAAATGAAAATTCTTCAAGACCAATTGAGTTATTATGCCGGCAATGTCAAAAATATTGATGAAGGCCGCGAGCTCATGACTGTTTTTCGCGAAAGGATGAAATTAGTTAAAGCCAAGATAAAATCTTTTAAAGAAGAAGCGGCTAAAGCCAGAACAGCGGCTTTAAAAGAACGCGATCGTTTAAAATCCATGTTAGGCAATAAAGGATATTTCATGAAAGATGGAAATATTGTTAAAGTCGATATGGATGAATACAACGCGTTAAACACAAAAGACATCAAGAGCGAGCTTAATAAAGGGCGCAAAGTAACAATTGATGTGGATTTTTTTAAGAAATAAAAGATCCGTTTTTTATCCTTTTCAGAAAAATCCTACCTTAAAACGTGTTGGGATATCCCAAACAAATGTTAGAAGCTGTTCAGGAGTTTTCGACCAGATTAGGTCCTATTTCTTTTGTTTTAAAACGATCAGAGCGACGAACCCTTGCTATTGAAATCAAGCAGGATGGACAGGTTTTTGTTGCGGCGCCTTTTTCTTTAAAAGAAAAAGAAATCCTGTCTTTTTTAAATAAAAAAAGTCATTGGATTTTTAAGAAGAAAGAAGAAATTAAAAAAAGGAATCAAGAAAATTGTATTAGAAAATATGAAGATGGGGAAGCGTTTTTATTTTTAGGGAAAAAATGTCGTCTTTATATTTATGAAGAACAAATAAAACAATCGCGCATTTATTTTGACGGAATCTTATGGCGTGTTTTTATCCCAACGGACCTTTCTTTACAAGAAAGACAAAAAAAGATTAAAGAGACATTAAGCGAGTGGTATCGAAAGCAAGCGGAAGAAATTTTAGGAGGACGATTGTTCCATTATACGCGTATTTTAAGAGTGGAACCCCAAAAGATCGCGATTAAGACGCAAAAACGATTATGGGGGATTTGTGATTATCATAAGAAGATTATTCGTTTGAATTGGCTTATCATTTTAGCGCCGATGAATGTTATTGATTATGTGATTGTTCATGAGTTGTGCCATTTATTGATCCCGAATCATTCGCGTGCGTTTTGGAAAAAAGTTGAAACCGTGTATCCACAGTATCAAGAATGCCGTCAATGGCTTAAAAAAAATCAGTCGCAGCTTTTGTTGCCATGAAAATAATCGATATTAAAGTTATTCCAAAGGCTAAAAAAGAGTTTATGAAAGAAGAAAACGGCGTGTTCAAGATTTATTTAACCGCGCCAGCCGTGGAAGGCAAGGCCAATGATGCTTTAATCGCTTTTTTATCAGAACATTTTAAAGTAAGAAAAAGAGCAATTGAAATCACAAAAGGATTGAAATCCCGTTACAAAACGATTACTATATTAGAATTATAAAGTAATATTAATATTAAATAAAAAAAGTGAGGCGTTATGCTTGAAGATAAAATCTATGAAGATTATGTGAAGGCCATGAAGGACAGGGACTCTGCACGATCATCCGCGTTAAGTTTCTTGCGCGCGAAAATAAAAGATGTTCGGATTGAAAAACGTATTGAAAAAGTTGAAGACATAGATGTCGTTAGTGTCATTAAACGACAAATTAAACAACGCCAGGATTCCATTGAACAATTTAAAGCCGCTTCCCGTCAAGAATTAGTCGATAAAGAAACTTTCGAACTCAATCTATTAAAAAGTTATTTGCCTCAAGAATTATCAGAAGATGAGATTCGGAAAATCGTTTCAGAGGTCATTGCCGAGACGCAAGCCAGCTCTATAAAAGATATGGGAAAAGTCATGAAGGCTGTTGGCGAGAAAATCGCTGGCCGTGCGGATAATCGTGTTGTCAGTGAATTGGTTAAAAAAAGACTTTCAGCATAAATGAAATTATGTATAAAACGATTAAGGGTTTTTTTCTTTATTATTGTTCTTTTGATCGCAGGATTTTCTTTATGGATTCAAGATAAATATGTCGTGCCCATTTTAATGTATCATGAAATTGAAGATATCAGTCGACATGAGGCGAATTATGTAACACCAAAGAATTTTGAACGGCAAATGGCTTTTTTAGAAAAAAATCATTATCAAGTTATTTCTTTGGATGCGCTCGTAGATAGCATCAAAAAAGGGAAAGTTCTTTCGAAAAAATCTGTTGTAATTACTTTTGATGATGGCAAAGAAAATAATTATACAAACGCGTTAGCCGTTTTAAAAAAATATAATTTTCCGGCGACTATTTTTGTCCCGTCAGGGCTTATTGGAAAAGAAAAACAAATGAGCTTGCCGCAACTACAAGAGATGATTTCTTCAAAAATAGATATTGGCTCACATACGCAAACACATTCTTATTTGCCCGGTCTTTCTGTGGAAAAACAGATAAAAGAAATTTTTGATAGTAAAAAAGACATTGAAGAATTTTTGGGGATTTCTGTCAAATACTTTGCATATCCTATTGGCGGTTTTAGCGATGAAATAAAAAAACTTGTCCGTCAAGCGGGATATGAGGCGGCTTGTGCTACGAATCGTGGGAGAGATCGTTTCAATAAAGATGTTTTTGAATTAAAACGTATCCGCCCAAATAATAATGATTCTGATCTTGTGTTGTGGCTTAAGACGTCAGGATATTATAATTTATTTCGAAAAGCAAAGAACCCGTACTAATATTTATGGAAAGGAAGAGAATGAAAAGCACTCAGGACCAGGTGAAATATTATTTTGATGAAAATGTGCGTTTTGTCATTGAGAATTATAATGAGAGTAAGACGTTTAGTAATTTTTTCCCTGGTATTTCAGGCCTTTGGGGAATCCCGATGTGGGTTTTTTATGTGAATCGCGGACAGGGGATTTCGAGTTTCGGGATTGAATCCAAAGATAAAGCTATTTTAGAATTTCAGCCCGCCAATAAGGCCTATCAATTAACGCCCTTGCAAGGTTTTCGCACTTTTATTAAAGCAAAATCAGGGACAAAGATTTTTTATTGGGAACCGTTTCAGAAAAATTTATTAGGAACGAATTTTAAGAAAATGCAAAAAATGTTTGTTTCTGCTGAAGGATTGTCTTTGGAAGAGGTTAATGAAGATTTGGGATTAGTCGCTCGTGTTAATTATTTTACTATTCCTCAAGAGCCTTACGCGGGATTAGTGCGTCAATTAACGATTGAAAATATCGGACGAAAAAAATATACCTTAGAAATTATCGACGGGCTTCCTCGTATTGTTCCTTTTGGGTTAGGCGATTGGACGGCAAAACATATGTGCCGGACCGTTGAGGCGTGGATTAAAGTAAGACATTGGAAGGAAAAGACCCCTTTTTATCAGCTTAATGTTGAAGTCGCGGATACCCCACAGGTCAAACATATCAAAGATGGTAATTTTTATTTTGCTTTTGATGCCAAGAGGCCGCAGAAATTTTTGGATTGTATCGTGGAATCAAACGTGGTTTTTGGCGAGGCCTATGACTTTTCTTCTCCGGAAAAGTTTTTAGATGCGTCTTTTGCAATCCCTGAACACCAGGAAACAAGCAATCGCACGCCGTCCGCATTAAGTTATTTTAAAACTTCGTTAAACCCTCGGAAACAGGCGACTCTTGTTTCTGTTTTTGGCCATACGACATCGATAAAGCATCTTAAAGATATTAAAAAAGATATCACTTCTAAAAATTTTATTGAACTTAAAGAAAAGGAATATAAGGCCATTATTGATCAAATTAAAGATTTTGCGTTTACGAAGAGTTCTTCTTTTATTTTTGACGCGTATGCCGGGCATACCTTTTTAGATAATGTGTTACGGGGAGGTCTTCCGATTTCTTTAAAGACAAGTGATGGCTATATGGCTTTTAATGTTTATAGCCGTAAGCACGGCGATCCTGAACGTGATTATAATTTTTTTGTCGTAGCCCCGACATTTTATTCCCAAGGTAATGGAAATTATCGTGATGTTAATCAGAATCGTCGTAATGATGCGTGGTTTAATCCTCACGTGAAAGATCATCATTTGATTAATTTCCTTAATTTGATTCAGGCGGATGGCTATAATCCGCTTGTGGTCAAAGGGACGACATTTAAAGCGGAAGATGAAGAAAAAGTTGGAGCTGTTTTGGACCGTTGCCTCAAAGAAACGGATAAGATCAAGATCAAAGAATTCCTCAAGAAAGAATTTTCTCCTGGTGAATTATTAAAATGTATTTTTGATCAGGACATTGTGCTTAAAGTCAAACCCAAAGACTTTATGGGCCGTTTATTGGAAGTATGCCATAAGCAGGAATTGGCGGATCATGGGGAAGGTTTCTGGATAGATCACTGGACGTATAATTTAGATCTTATTGAAAGTTATTTGTCGTTATACCCCGATGATTTAAAAAATCTTTTATTAGGATGCCAGGCGTTTAGTTTTTATCATAATGGGCATTATGTTTTGCCTCGAGATAAACGTTATATTTTGACTCAAGCTGGCGTCAGGCAATATTCTTCCGTCGGTAAGAAAGAGCATCCGCATCAGAACAATGGGAACAAATTAAGGATTGATAAAGGGGCCGGGCCTGTTTATTACACTCACTTGGTCAGTAAGATTTTATGTTTGTTGGCGAATAAAGTTGCTTCGTTAGACCCCAGCGGAATCGGCGTCGAAATGGAAGCTAATAAACCGAGTTGGTATGATGCTCTTAATGGGCTTCCGGGATTGTTAGGATCTTCTATCTGTGAAACGCTTGAGATGAAGCGATTGGCGGAATTTCTTTTAGAGGCTATTAATGAATTAGCATTAGACGATCAGTATCCAGTTAATATTTTTGAGGAATTGGCTTATTTTATTGAAGGTCTTAGCGTTGTGTTGGCATCTGAAAAGGATGATTTGTCCTATTGGGAAAAATCGAATTCTCTTAAAGAACACTATCGCTTTTTAATATTAGATGGCATTGAAGGCCGAGAAAAGAAATTAACGGTTGAGCAAATAAAGATTTTTTTAAAAAACATCATTGAAAAAACAGAAAAAGCTTTTGAAAAATCATTTGATGAAAAAGGATTTTTAAGAACATATTTTTATCATGAAGTCATAGAGTATGAACGCTTGTCTTGCGAGGGAGGTAGTCTTTTTGTCCGTCCTTTAAAATTTAAAAAATACGCCTTGCCACTTTTTTTAGAAGGGTATGTGCATGCGTTAAAAGTGGAAAAAGATAGTCAAAAAGCTTGTGAATTGTATCGGCAAGTGCGACACAGCGGTCTTTATGATAAAAAGTTGAAAATGTATAAGGTCAATGAAGATTTATCTACAGAATCAGAAGAGATTGGGCGAACGCGTATTTTTCCGTCTGGTTGGCTCGAGAATGAGTCCGTTTGGATTCATATGGAATATAAGTTTATGTTAGAGCTTTTACGCCGGGGGATGGCCAAGGAGTTTTATGAGAATTTTAAAAATGTGTTTATTCCTTTTCTTGCGCCCGAAGTTTATGGACGTAGTATTTTAGAAAATTCTTCTTTTATTGTCAGTAGCGCGCATGAAGATAAGAATTTGCATGGGCGCGGATTTGTGGCGCGCCTTTCTGGTTCTACGGCGGAGTTTGTCCATATTTGGTTGGGAATGAATGTCGGATTAAAGCCGTTTGTTCGTGATGAAAAAGGCGCATTAATGTGCGTTCTTAACCCTTGTTTATCTGCGGAATTATTTACTTCTCAAAAAAGCACGGTATTCTTGACAACGTTGGATCATCAAAGGAAGAAAATTGAATTGCCTGCGCATAGTTACGTTTGTCATTTTTTAAGTAACATTTTATTGGTGTATCATAACCCGAAAGCTAAGAATACTTTTGGATCGGATAAAGTAAATATTTCAGAAATACATTTAACATATCCGGGACAAGTCCCTGTTAAAATTTGTTCTTCTGTTATTGGCGCGCCGTATGCCCAAGATATTCGTGATAGAAAAGTAGAGCGCATTGATGTTTATTTAAAATAATTTTTTATGAAAAAAACGTCTTTTTGTTTTTTTATTTTTTCCTTTTTTTTATTTTTTTCTTGTCTTTCCTTTTCCGACCAGGATTTTAAGAATTATTGCAAAAATTATTATGCCGAGCATCAAGAGTGCCCTGAAGATATTTGTTTGTTAGCGTGTCGTTCAGGCCATTATCGGGATTGCTTTTTTGAGTGTATTCCTAAAGAATGTTATATGATTGATGTTGAACATTGTCCTTTAGTGTATTGCCAAATTTTAAAAGGATGCGAGAAACAAAACGTTTGTTATCAGAAAATTGATGAGAAGCAATTCGATTGTGGGGGGCTTGCGTATGCAGGGCAAGATTTAAAGTGTTGTCCGGGACTCGTTAAACGGTGTGGTATTGAATTTTTTGACGGGAGTTGTGATATCGAGGGGAAATTCTCTTCGCAAAGTGTTCCGATTTGTTTGCCTTGTGGCGATGGGGTGTGCCATCAATTTGAGAATCGATGTAATTGTCCTGAAGATTGTGGACAATTTGAAAGAAAAGATATTCCTCGTGAAGAAAATAAGAATAATACGGGGATTGATTTAAATTAAGCAATTACTTTAAGAATTTTTAATGCCGCTTTTTCAGCACTATTTTTTTCTCCTAAGGAAAGCCGCACATCGCGCAACTCTTTGCGCATAAAAGCCATTTTATTGTCGTCTTTCAGGATGCTTTCTATTTTCTGTGAAATTTGTTGTGGGGTCGCCTGAAATTGGATACATTCTGGGACAATGCGTTTTTGGGCTACGATATTGACCAGACCAATGTAAGGGATTTTAACGAATAGTTTTGCTAATAACCATGTCAGTAAAGATGTTTTATAAATAATAACGATAGGTTTTTCTAAGATAGCTGTTTCTAATGTCGCGGTTCCCGAAGCGACAAGGCAGAAGTCACTGGCATGAATGCCATTGTAAGTGTTATTCTCAATAAGCTTAATATTTAAATGGTATTTTTTTAAATATTTTTTAATGATGTCTTTTTTAATTGTTGGTGCTTTTAAGAGAAGAAATTGAATGCCTTGAAATTTTTTCTCTAACAAGAGGGCGGTTTGAAGCATCAAGGGAAGAAGATTCTGGATTTCTTTATCTCGTGAGCCAGGAAGAAGTCCTATCGTTAATTTGTGAGGATCAAAATTAACCGAAGAAAGAAAGTTTTCTTTTTTTCGAGTTACTTTGACGATATCTATTAAAGGGTTTCCAATGAATTTTGCTGGAATGCCGTAGCGTGCGTAGAAATCTTTTTCAAATTGAAAGAAAACCAGCATCGCATCAACGCATTTTTTAATAGTAAAGACGCGATTTTTTTTCCATGCCCAGACTTGAGGGCTGATATAGTAAATAACTTTGATATTATGTTTTTTTAATTCTTGCGCGAGACGAAGATTAAACCCAGGATAATCGATTAAAATGACAGCCGAGGGCTTTAGCGTAATACATTTTTGAAGGATGAGATTGAATATTTTTTTTAATGCGTTATAGTGTTTGAGGACTTCTGAAAATCCGATAACCGCCATTTGGGTAAGGTCGTAATAAATATCTACACCGGCTTCTCGCATTTTTTCTCCGCCGAGCCCAGAAAAAACAAGAGAAGTATCTTTTTGTTTTAGTGCTTTTACCAGATGCGCGGCATGCATGTCGCCACTGGCTTCGCCAGCGACGATTATAAGATGTTTGTGTTGTTGTCCCATATTTTTTTTGTGATGGTCAGGGCGACTTTTAATGCTTCACGGCCTTCAATTCCTGACACAAGAGGATTTTTATTATTTTCAATACAATCGATAAAATGCGCGAGTTCTTGTTTTAAAGGCTGTTCTTTTTCAATTGGTAAACTGTGTTTCAAAATACGATTGGACTCTTTTTTATAGATGAAGGCTTCTTGTTGGACATAATCAAGAGAAATATAGGTATTTTTTTGAAAAATACGAATTTTACGCACGATGTCTTCAGAAATGCGGCTCGCTGTTAAATTACAGACACATCCATTGTGAAAAGTGATTCGGACGCTGGCGATATCTTCTAAATTGGTTAAAACATTAATGCCTGTGGCTTCGATATTTTTTATTTTTGAAGGAACAAGCCCGAGAATAATATCAATATCGTGAATCATAAGATCCAGAATAACGCCGATATCCAAAGAACGATTAGGAAAATGGTTCAGACGATGACATTCAATGAATAAAGGATTTCGCATAAAACGTTTAGTCGCCTGAAATGCTGAATTAAAACGTTCAATATGGCCTATTTGAAGTTTGAGGTTGTTTTTTTGAGCTATTTTGATTAATTCGTTCGCTTGTTTCACTGTTGTGGTTATGGGTTTTTCAATAAATGTATGGATATTTTTTTTGAGAAAGAATTTTGCGATTTCGTAATGCGATATTGTTGGCGTGCAAATGTTTACCGCATTAGTTTCTTTAGGGAATTGGCGATAATTTTTGAAATAAGGGACGCGATATTTTCTGGAAATCTCCACTCCTTTTTGTTCATTGATGTCTGTTAGGCCTAAGATTTCAACTTTATCAGATAGCTCCAGATATGTTTTTAGATGTTTGGACCCTAAGTGGCCAGTACCAATGAGAAAGACTTTTATTTTAGGCATAATATAAATAAATATTAATAATTATTAAAATTAAGAATAGGGCAAATATAACAAATCCCTCGACAAATGTCAAATGATATGGTAACATCTCACACTTATGAAGAATTATCTTAAACTTTTAAGTTTTCTCAAAGGGCATCGTAAACTTTTTTCGCTTGCCGTGGTTACGATGTTTATCTCAAGTTTTTTTGAAGTTTTTCAGCTTTCCTTGTTAGTTCCCATGACCGATCGCATTTTTAATAATAAACAAATCGTTATTCCTAACAATATTGCCTTGCCTCAATTTATTGCGGATATTGTAGCGCGATTAAACGCTATTGAGCCGGTTGTGCTTTTCCCTATGTTTTTAATCGGTTTTATTATTATGATGATTGTGAAAAATATTGCTATTTTTCTTTCCCAATATTTGATGAATGATGTGTCTCAAAGGATTATGGCTGATATTCGCGAGCGTCTTTATATGAAAATTCAAAATCTTTCTTTAGACTATTTTAGCGAAAAAAGGACGGGAGAGCTTATCTCGCGAATTACTTTTGATACAGGAGTTGTTGAGAATGCTGTTTCTTACGGAGTTATTGATCTTTTTCGTCAAACATTCGTTATTATTTTATGTATTATTACGGCTTTTCTTATTGACCCTCATTCGTCGTTTGTTATTTTAGTTGTTTTTCCTTTGATCTCTTGGCCTATGGCTCAAATAGGGCGAAAGCTTAGAAAAATTTCAAAAGGGACACAGGAAAAAATGGCTGATATTAATACTTTATTATTAGAGACGATTTCCGGAGTTAAATTAGTGCGGGCTTTTTGTACTGAAGATTATGAAACAAAAAGATTTAAAGCAAAAAATTTTGATTATTATAAATTACGCATGAAATCCATTAAGCGATTATCTCTTGTTTCTCCTTTAACAGAACTTATTGGAGCAGGGTTAGGTGTTGTTTTGGTATATTGGTTTGGTGGCCGGTTGATGCAAGGCGAGTTGTCTTTCGGTGTTTTTATTTTATTTTTTGGGGCGGTTATGTCTATTATTAGCCCAATTAAGAAATTGGGCAATGTCAATGCTTTAACACAACAAGCTTTAGCCGCTAATACGCGTATTTATGAAGTTTTAGATGCGGAAGTGACTATTAAAGAAAATCCTCATCCGATTGTTTTAAAAGAAATGCAAAAAGGGATTGCGATTAAAGATGTGGATTTTCATTATTATCATGAAGACGGGCTGATCCTTAAAAATATTAATTTAGAAATTAAAAAGGGAGAGCTTGTCGCTATTGTTGGCCCGACGGGAACAGGAAAAACAACCCTTGCGAATTTAATTCCGCGTTTTTACGATCCCTGCCGCGGGGTTGTG
>ERZ795059.1607-NODE-1607-length-24934-cov-7.940713_pt1 | contig 24934 bp, 16 predicted proteins | sample MGYA00375143_ERZ795059 | MGnify/ENA primary metagenome ERZ795059 (study PRJEB30188, sample SAMN05720168) | activated sludge metagenome | isolation source: Anaerobic digester | place: USA | collected 2015-01-07 ... | reverse complement strand
GCTTGTGTCACTTTTCAATTACAATCTTGTGGCAGTTTTCGATTACAATTTACAGACGATGTCTTGGCGTTACCTTTAAAGTGACGAAAGTGGCACTTAACTTTCAAACATTTACATGTCAGGCATTTTTTTTAATTTTTTAATTTTTCTGCATAAGTATTTAATCTTTTCTTTTCAGGAAGGCAGAGATTTAAAAATATATTTTCACTTTTTAAATCTTCTCTTATTCGTGAAAACAATTCAGGATAATTTTGACATTCGCGACTCGCAAAACAAACCATAGCATCGGCATTTTCGCGTTTTATAGTTTCTTTCAGTTGCATTCGCGCATGAGATTCAGTATCCTTTAATTCTCTATATACATAATCAGTTTCTCCATTTTTAACTTCAATAATTATTTTTTGTCCTGGCGAAAAAATTTTTCCATTAAATGAGAGGGGTTTATGCAGTTTTAATAAACAATCTGCTGTATGATTACCAGCTTCTTGATTAACTTTTAATTTAACGATTTCACCTATACCGGTACCCGCAAACATTCTTAAAACTAACCGTTCGCTTAAATCTCCTAATAATTGTGGCGACATTTCTTTTTTTTCTTCAAATGATTTTGCTTTCAACATAGAATTTTCTAAAATTCCTTGCAATTCTTCATTAACAACTTCAGGATTAAAAATTGGTCGGATTAATTCATTCAATAAATAAAACTTTTTATTAGTAATATTTTCAGTTGCCTTATTATTGATTTCTGTTTCTTTAGTTTCTCGAATTTTCAACGATTCACTATTAGAATTAAATTCGCGCATTATTTTTTTCTCCCCAATTAAAATTCATTAAAATTTGTTTCAACAATACTAATTCCCGTTGAATTTCTTGTTTTTAAATATGCTATCATATCAGTTATTTTTCCAAAATACGAAAAATCATTTTCTAATAAACCCATTGATTCGCCAATATTCTTCATATCCTGCCCCGAAGCTAATGGAAAAATTAATTTATTCGCAGTGCAAAATAAAACTGATTCGGCTAAAAGCGATGGAGATTGGTCTAAAATAATTACAGCCGCGCCTAATTGCCTTATTTCTGCGATAAGTTCGTCAAAAAATTTTACACTGTATGAATGAATATTACTTTGCGTTCCTGAATTTTTTTCGATGCTTTTTCTTAATAATATATGAGCTTCGTCTAATGCAATAACCATTCTTAAATCATTTTTATCTTTTCTAATAGATTGAGATTCTCTTAACCATTGTCGTATCTTAATTAAAAATAACACACCAAGAAATGAGCGTTCATTTGTCGAACCTGATTTTGCTAAACTTACTATAAAATTTTTATTTTCATATAAACTTAGAAAAAATTTTTCTGAATTTCCACCTAATAAAGAAATCATTGCCTTAGTTTGCAATCTTTTTACTCGTGTTTTTAATGCACCTTCAAGATTACTTCTTAATTCGCCTTCATATCGTTTTCCATCGGTCACATTATTAAAAATAGTATTTATGTGTTTAGATAATTCATCTATTTTAGGTACCGAATAATCGTCAGTATTTATAAAATAATTATCTTCATCAACATAATTTTTATATGCAGATTGAAGTAATTCAATTAATAATAATGAAAGCGGTCCTTCTGAAGGTATCCAATTTGCGAGCAAATCAGATATTTGCCAAATGTAATTATCAAATTCTTTTGGTTTTCTGAAATCAAAAATTCCTAATGACGGAAAGTTATCTGAAAAATCTTCGCCTTCTTCATAGTAAATATTCTTATCGGCAATCTTATTCCACTCATCAACATTTATACTTTGCGCAAAATCAAGAAAAACAAAAGGAATCTTTTTTTTATAAATTTGAGACAAAATGCTTTTTAATGAATTGGTTTTTCCACTTCCTGACCTTCCGCAAATTAGCATATGTGATTTTAATTCTTCCGTAGATATTCCGATTTTAAAATTTTTTTGAGTTGGTTTATAGCCAATTGTTATTTCCTCGTTATCCTTATTTTCAATAATTTTTTTAAAATCGCTTGTCAAATGCGGAATTATGCTTAGTCCGTTAAAATTTTTTCGCGGAGCAGCCATTAAAAATGGTAGCGCTTCGCCACGCGCTAATGAACCATATAAAAATCCCGTAGGGCCATTCGATTTATCCATAACAGGCATATATTGATATTCAAGAAAATTTGTAACGATTTCTTCTAAATTTTGTTTTTTAATTTCAGAACACGGTAATGCTTTGTGTGTTATCGGCTCCAAATTATTATTAATCACAGATAAACGCCCGCTTATCATATTGGAAACTGATTGCGCAACTGATAAATTTTGCGCGTTCACACATCCATACCAAGACCAAAGACCATAATTCCCAGCATTATAAATTATATCATTTAATTGTTTAATTTTATCGGAATAAAATTTATTTAATTCATTAATTATTTTTCGCGATTTAGAATCAGTGTTTTGTTCAGTTTCTGATTTGGTTATCGTAGCATTCCATCCCATTAAATCATTTATATCTGCAGATAATACAGCTCCGCTTGCTGCGCCAGCCGCAAAAATAGATAAGCCGGCTGTAATAGGCGCTAATAATAATCCTCCTGCAGCTAAAGAACCCGCTATTGCGCCTTTTCCCATTCCCGCAAACATTCGATGTAATTTTTTGGTGGGGTCTGGACGCGATTCAGATATTGTTTTTGAAATAGAATGACTGACAGAAACATTTAATTCGACGCCGCTTGAATATAAACTCGCCAATAGCAATAAATTATCGCTAATGGATTTTAAATAATAACTTGGTAATGGTTCAGCATAAATTGTAATAGATATAGGTTCTTTATAAGATGACAAATGTTCTAATATATGGTCAATAGAATGAATATTATAATATGAATTATTATTATTACCACTGTGACTTATATAATTATCATTGAAAATATTTTTTAATGGATTTGTAAGTTGACCTGTGAATAATACATAATTATTTAAATCTCTTATTAAATTTTGTTTTTCATTAAAAGAAGTTTTAGTCAGTGAAGTTGTTAACGATAATCCACTTTTCATAGATTCAATAAATGTCGATTGTTGATTAAGTTTAAGATATGTTGCTGGAATATAAGAAATATGAAAATAAAATTTATTACCATCCCATATTATAGAATAGTTAACACCCATTCCCAAACTGTTTAAAATTCTATAAAATTCAATATCACGACAAAACTGCTCAACTTCGCTAAAATGCGGCTGATAATTTCGCGCTAATGAATAAGTATTATTCCGAATAATCTCAAATCTGTTGTCATAAAATAATTTATTGTCTTCTTTTATTAATTGCCTGAAACAAGAATTATTTAAATCAATTCTGTTTAACCAATTTAAAAAATCATTTTTATTTTCGGCAAGTATTATTTCATTATTCATTTATAATATTCCCCCTTTTGTTTTAATTGAATTTGAACTGGAAATTCTCCACTTTTTACTCTATAACCATTTGCATTAGTAAATAACGGACGATTATTTAGTTCAATTTTTATATTTAATTTTTGTTGCTCAATATCAATATAATAATCAATTTTACCAGGATGATTATCATTTTCTCCGCCAAACTCCCAATCAATATCAATCTCTTTTCTAAACATCTCATTATTATTAACTTTAATTATAATATCGCCTTCAGCTAAAAAATCATTACTCTTTAACCAAATTTGTTTAGGAATAAATTCTATTTTTTTATCATTAAGCAAAAAAACATCGCCTTTATGAAATAATTTAACAGGCGGTTGGTAAGTATCTCCAGGAAATTCAATTGTAACATCGTAAGGAATAATTTTATAAATTTTAATATCTTTTTTTAAAATATAGTTTGCCGCTCCTATTGCAACATATTTATTACAATGTTCTATTTTACCTTGAAATGTTACTTTTTCATTATCAGAATTAAAGTAATCTTCCATTAAATAAAATAGTCCTGTATGAAGACAGCCGCCGCCGACAGGAATAATTTTTTTAATTTCTGTTTCGTTAATATTAGAGTCTTTCAAAATTTTTAAATAAGTTCCTTTAATTTTTTTCCATTCGGTTTTAATGCTTTCAATAAAATGTTCGAATCCTTTGCAATGTAATTTGCAATATTGCGGAATAACTTTAAATTTTTGTTCTTCCCAAGTTTCTTTTATTTTATATTCTATATATCCATTTGAAAAATTTTTTTCTTTAATTTCATCAGCTTTAAAGGGATTTTGTTCAAAATATGCTAAAAAATTTTCAGTATTTTCATTTTCAACAAAAAAACTTAATGCTTTTGTAAAAGCGTTTCCGGCAATCGGAAGAGATGAAGAGTTTAAAATAGAAAAACCATTTTTTTTATCATAATTTAAAAGACAAAAATCCGTTGTGCCTGCGCCAATATCTATTATCATTAATTTATCATTGGATTTTAAATCTTCAAAGTCAAATTTTGAATTATCCTTTTTTTGAAAATTAAAATATCCAAATGTAGCAGCGCTCGCTTCGTCAAGAGTATGAATTTGCTCATATTTTAATTTACCAGTTTCAATTATTAAATCTTTGAAACAATTTATTAAATCATCTCTTTGCGAAGGATAAGTAAAGCAAAATATCGAATCTTCATAATCATCTGGAAATTCTTCTTGTATTCGTTGTAATATTATTTCTATAAAATCTTTTAAATTTTGTTTATCTGAAAGAAAAGGAGAATTCCTACCCCAAAAGTCCATTTTAAAATCGCGGATGATTGTCTTTTTTAAAGACGGCTCATTTTCTTCAATTTCTCGTATTTTTTTTCCAATTATTCCTTTTTTAGTATATGCCGATGAAATGACATCATCGCCATCAATTTTTAAAAAACCATCTGTATTTTTTGCGGTATCAAAATAATATATAATTGTTGTTCTTGTACCAATATCAATGCCAAAAATTTTTTTTGTTGTTTTCATTTCAAAATCCTCCCAAATATTTATTTTTATTGGCTACAATATTATTCAATGCAAAACTTTTAATATATTCAGAATTAGTATTTTTATAATCATTAATAGACATTAGAAGTTTATGAATATCGCTAAAATTATAGAATTTATTAATTATCAATTTTAAATCATTACAAAATTCTTTTATTGATTTATTGTCATCCTTTTGTTTTATTAAAAAATTATATAAAATTATTATTCCGTATGTGTTGATTTTATTTGAATTAACAATCAAATTACAATCGAATATATATTCTTCTGTATTTTTGAAATAATCCTTTAATTTTAATATAATTTGATTAATCGCCGATATATCATTGGTATATTCTAATATTTGTTGGGTGAAAGAATAATCGTCAAATTTTATATCAATATTTGAATACTTACCAAGATTTAATAAAATAGAATTAAATATTATATTTTTAGTATCTTTTATATAATTTTCTAAAACAAAATTATCCCACTCTTTTTTTTCTAATAAATTAAAAATGTTTTTTAAATCAAACATAGATAATTGAATATCATTATCATCAGGAAGATTGATTATTTTCTTATTATTTTCAATATAATCTATTGACATTTTATAAATATTTTTTAACAATATCTGATTTCTGTCTAAATTTTTCAGACCTTTCTCTAACTCTATTAAAATTATCTTTGTTGAATCACTATTTTTGATTTTGGAGGTTTTATTTAAAATCATAAAAACAATAATTAAAAGTAATAAAAATATAAATGCAATTATAATATATGTTTCCATATAAACCTTCTGTCAGTTTTTTTATAAAACAATTATACTGCGACTTAAATCTATTTTCCAAAGAGAAGTATTCTAAAAAATTAAAAATAACAAATTTAATCCAATAACAATATCGAATTAGAATTTACGCATTTGTGTAAAAAAAATGAAAGTAAAAGGGCGTAAACTCTACGCTCTAATAAGAGGTACTGCCATACCGTAATGAGAAACGTAGAATGTCTACGCCCCGAATGTAGATTCGGAACGTAGTCATTTACCTTCGAGAAAGAAAAGTGCCAGTTTTCAATATAAGACAAATTTATAAATTTTTAATAAACAATTTTAAACTCCTGAAATTATATTTAAAAGTCAAAATAATTCAATGTAATAATAAATTTTAAAATTTAAAAATTAAAATTCGCAGACGAAATTATTATTTTCGTAGCGGATAGAATTAATGTTTAGTCCTTTGATTTTATCGCCGATTTGGTCGGAAAGAAATTTATCGAGATGGATATTTATTGAATCTGAATTAATTTCAAAGTAATCGGATTTATGATTAAAATTGAGGATTGACGACAGATTTTTTGCGACCAAACTTATTGAGCAATTGGGTTTGAGTTTGAAGAAAATTATGCCGTCGCTGAATTTATCGAATTCGAGAATGATGTCTGCGCTCATCATCATCGGCAGTTTGATTTTGATAAAAATATTATTCTCGGCATCAACATCGAACTCGCGGATATTATCCGGCATAGATACATTTGCTTTGATTAGATTTACGAGTTCTGAATTATTGAAAATTAATTTTGACATATTTGCCTCCAATTTTTTTAACCGCTGATTACGCGGATTACGCGGATTTCAAAAAATAACCACGAACAAACACGAACCGACACGAACAATATAATTAAATAATATTTTATCAATACAATTTTAAAATGTAAAAGAAAAAATAATCTGTTCAATCTGTTCAATCTGTTTATATCTGTGTTAAAATCTCTTAACACTGATTATTATAGATTTACCGGATTTTCACGGATTCAAAAATAACCACGAACAAACACGAACAGACACGAACAAGATAATTAAATTATATTTATCAATAAAATCTAAAATGCAAAATGAAAATTTAATCTGTTTAATCTGTTTAATCTGTTTATATCCGTGTTAAAATCTCTTAACACTGATTATTACAGATTTAACGGACTTTCACGGATTTTAAAAATAACCACTAACATACACCAACAGACACGAACAATATAATTAAAATATATTTTATCAAAAAATCTAAAATTAAAAAAAATAATCTGTTTAATCTGTTCAATCTGTTTATATCAGTGTTAAAATTTCTTAACACTGATTATTATAGATTTAACGGATTTACACTGATTTAAAAAAATAACCGCTACCTCACTCTAACAGACACGAACAATTATTTAAATTATATTTTATCAATACTAAATTTAATTCGTTTAATTCGTTAAATTCGTGGTTAAAACACCCGCATTCTTTTGGTTGCCTGTCTGTTCGTGACCGCGCACAGATAGGCGGCTATGCCGCTTTAAGTAAGCAGTATCAAAAGAAAAATTATATATATAATTATTGTATAGAAATCCTCGCCATCAAAAATATTATAAAGCATAAAATAAAAAAGTAAATAACCGATTTTAAAATATTGAATACGGTTTTTGCGCGGAGCGCGAGTAATTCGCGGTATGCGAGTTTGCGGTTAAGTTCGCGTTCACGCTGTTTAGCTGCTTTATCGCATTTATAAAGCAATATTCCGAGCAATAAATATTTCAGCAGTTTATCCATTTCAGGTTTTCAGAACATTTAAAATTTAAAACCATTTATCTTTGCCGCCCATACTTACCCATTCTTTTTTAGCGTTTTTAATAAGAATAACGCCGAGACCTACGATAGCAACCACGCCAGCGCCGGCAATTATTCCGGCGGCTATTAATATTTTTTTCATACTTGTCTCCATTTTTTTTCAACAAAATAATCAAAATTTTTGTTCCATTTTTTTTGTCTTTAAAATTTTTTTGTATAAATCATTTTGTTTTAATTCAAATTTTTCGAGCCACTTGTCCTGCAGTTTTGTTTCGAGTTCATTATACTTGAATCCTGTAGTGAACAATCTCGCATTTATTGACAACAACATAGGAATAGTTCCGGTATTTTTTTTTACGGAAATTTGTTCAGTATGAATAAGAGCCGATGTTTTAATATCATAAATATCAATTGAAATATTAATTACTCCTCGATATTCGTTTTTAATTTCATACAATATCGGCGTTAGCAACAATATATATTGCGCGCCGATAAACCCGCCCTTTTTAACTATCTTATCCTGATTAAAATACTCGGATTCATTGGTTTCGTCAATATATTTTTTAAGTTCCTGCAGGTTTGTCAAATCCGCGAGAAAATATCCGCCAAGTTTATCTGCTATTTTATTTCCAAAGGTGACCGGAATCGGTTTTTTGGCTGAAATAATAAATCTCGGAATTTCAATATTTTCTTTTTTCGCCAACTTTGACGAACATCCGCAAAAGATTAATAAAAATAAGATTATTAATGTTTTTTTCATAGATGAATAACCGCCTAAAAAATTTATCTTATCTGAAATATTTTGAGATTCAGTTTTTCATGCTGTTTTCAAATCATAAATTTAAGAGAATCATAAATATAATTTATAGCATAAAATTCCTTCATGTTTTATTTAAATTTTTAAAATAAAAATATTTTATTAAAAGATGCTAAAGCTAAGTTTATAACCCGTAATTGCTTAAAGATATTTTTTTTGCTTCAGCATATTTTTTTAAATCTGATTGTATCCATTTTATACACGCGGTTATAACGGTAGCATCGTCAAGATAGCCGATGATTGGAATAAAATCCGGTATCAAATCAAAAGGATTGACAAAATATAATAATGCGGCGGTTATAGCGGCAATTACATTCCACGGAAAAGTATATGAGCCGTCCCACCATTCTTTCAGCATTTTAAATAATAAACCTATCTGTTTGCCTAAATTTACTATCCAATCAAAACTTGAATTAAGAAGACCGTCTGCTTTGCCGCTTGTTTTATCCAGCACATACTTCACATCGTTTTTATCCACCTCGTTTGCCGCGTCTTTTAATTGACTCTCCAATTTTTTAAGTTCTTCTTTTGATAATTCTCTTTTTTCTGACATTTTAAACACCCACCTTTAAAATTTTTTTGTTCTGTTATATTAATACTGCGAGTTAAAAAAATTTTCCAAAAAATTTTAAAATAAAATTATTTGACAACTAAGGCGTCAGACACGAAGAAAGTTTAGATATACCAAGTTGCAACCAAAAGAGAAGAAGAAATTTTTACCACTAATCTAACAAATCTACACGAATCAAATTTTGAATTATTTACCCTGAATATGTAAAATACTTAGTTTCTATTCAGCAGGTATAATAAAACCGTTAAAACGATTTGAAAATATCGTTTTTTTCATTAACCCCGCAATTAATTGCGGGGTTAATGAAAAAAGAATTAAAAAATAAACCGTTTTAACGGTTTATAAAAATATATCTGAACAGTAACAATATTTAAGTCTTACCTCTGTTTTTTTTTATTAGCGGCTTCGTGTCTTTTGTAGCTAATATAAAAATATTTTTTTTATTTTGCGCGTTTTGTTTTTTAGCTCTGCGGCTCTCAGCGTCCTCAGCGGTAAAGAGATTTTAAGTCTCAGAGTTTCGCAGAGAATATTAATTTATTTATTCTGAATTATAATTATCTGTGTAATCCGTTTAATCTGTTTATATCCGTGTTAAAATATTTTTTGCATTTTACGCTGTTTGTTTTTTAGCTCTGTGGAGCGCAGTGTCCTCAGCGGTAAAGAAATATTAAACCGCAGAGAATCGAAGAGTTACGCAGAGAATTATTAAAATTTAGCGCAGGCGTTTTTCGTCTTTTGATATTATAAAAAAATGATAGTGTAGAGAATTAAAGTATAAATTTTGTTATAAAATTAGAAGCGGCGTCAAAAGTTAAATGTTTGAAGCTACAAGTTTTTTGCACCTGCGGTATTTAATTCGTTTGTAAATATCTGCGGAGATAGGAACCGAGCGTTAAAATAAGATACTGTTTATCTGCGCTTGAATATTCAAAAAGCGTTTTAAAAATCTTATCTGAATAGGGGATATTCAAATGCTCAATTAAATTTAAAAGATTTAAATAAAAATGAGTGTCTGATGCGCCGAAATGGTATGATTTCAAAATATCATTGACATCTTCGGTGTCAAAAGAAAATAATTGAAGATTATCAATAATATAATTCAAAATGCGCGTATTAAACCAGCCGTCAAAATATTGCGCATACCCAGCGCAATTAAGACATATCCATAGTATTTCCGTAGATTCGGAATTTTCCTGCGCATCCGCAATCTCAAAAAACCAGCGCATAAATTTTTGTTTATGAATTTTATTATCTGAATAAATGAGCGCTGCAATAAACCATTGGTCGATAAATAACGAATAATAAGCAATATCACAATTTTTTATGAGCGTCATCTGCGAATCAATAATCCGGTTCAAAAAATCGGGTTTCAATAAATAAAACAGATACAACATTTTACAGTTGAGTATAATTAATTTTTCATTATCAGCGTCCGCTTTTTTAATCAGATAATTGAGTTCATCGTAAACAATATTTTCGGGAATTGTTTTATATTTCAATGCGAAATGAAAATATGTTATGATATTATTGATAGAATCGTATTCAAATTTGAGCGCGATTTTACGGATATATTTTTTATAATAATCATTATTGAACGCGGCAATTGCTCCGGCAAACTTGCAAATCAATTTTTCGTATAATTCGAGGTCAGTTTTTTTTAATTGATAAATATCAGAAATCTGCGTTTCAAAAATCTGCGCGGCTTTTGGACGGTCAATATAAAACAATTGAAAAATCAGAAATGTGAGGAATTGAAACTTAGTTTCAAATGTAGCTAATTTATTAATCGTATCAAGCGCATCGTCAAAATCAGCGGGCTTAACAGCAAACAAAATTTTAAATAATATAATTGAATGCGCATCGTTAAATAAGCCAATAATTTTTTCTTTGTCATATCTTGCAAAAGATTCTTTAAGTTTAAGTAATTTATTATCTTCAAAATCAGTAACAATATCAAGTATCGAGCAATAAAAATAACTGATGTAAAAATTATCCGAGCTTTTGATATTTTCCAAAAGTTTATTAATCAACGCGTTTTTATTTTTTAATTCAATATTCAGCAACGCCGAATATTTAGCGGAAAAACAATTCAATCCGGTTATTCTAAAATCATCAATGCCGCGTAAATTATCAATAAACGAAAAATCTGCGGCTGCAATATTTTTAATATTCGAAAAATATAAATCATTAAAAATCGAATATTTGACAAACCCGTTGCAATTCTCGAATAATTCAGACGCAAAAAAAACAGTATTAATTTCTGTGTCAGTTCTTGTGAAATTCAGCGAGTTGCTTACTTCATTTTTTCGGGCGCGCGGGCAATACCTTTGCGCGATATAAAATAAATACGCTCGGAAACTTGAGGTATCTATGTTTGGCTCTATTTCGATATTTAAAAATTCATTAAACCGCCTGTAATATTCAATATACAAATCAAGTTTGATGAAATAAATATCAGAGGCATTAAATAATTCCTGACAATCAGATTTTTGAAATTCTAATATTTTACGGTTAAACCGCTGTTTTAACAGCATATAAAAATATACGGTTTTTTCCGGCTTGATATTATTGATAATATCAAATATTAAATGTAAGTCGGCGCGCGTCAATTCATTTAATTTTGAAATCAATGTATTTACAATCTGCATTTTCCAAAAATATGAATCAGTATATCCGTCGGAAAAAATTGGCGATACTTCATTATCTTCGACAAGCAATATTTGTTGAATATAATAAAATATCGCTGAATTATCAGCGTTAAAATCAACCGCTATCAGCGGATTAAGAATATCCTGTATTTGACAATAAATTTCGCGTATTTTGATATTCTCGATTTTATCTAAATATGCGTTGATTGTTTTCAGAATGTTTTTCGAATATTTCAGGTTTTCAATAGTTATTGAATATAAAAACGAAAAGAGCATAAGCCATTCGTCAGATTGCGGCATAACAAATAATTCATTAAACATTTTTTTTAAAAATCTGTCAGGAATGTTTAAATTATATCCGGCGGACTGCGCCTGCTGAATTATTGTTATGAGTATTTTAAATTCAATGAGGTCGTTAAAATTAATTTTTCTGGCGATATTCAGGAATTGCCGCTGATTGATATTTCCGTCTTTTGAATTATTAATTAATTCTAACAGCGCAATAAATTTTTTCATAATATCATTATCGAACGCATTATCGGCAATTCCAATCCGCATAAGATAATCAAAATAATGTTCGTCGAATTTCAGTAAATCAACGCTGCGCTGCATTATTACTTCATATTTATTTTTTTCAAATAAATTGTCTATGAACTTTTTATATATACTTTTATCTTTTTGATAAAATAACTGCGGGATATTTGATACAAACAATAAATGACTTTCAGTATAATCGTCTAACAAATTCAGCGCGTCGGCGCAGCGATTCTGTATAATCAGAAATTCGGCGAACAAAAATAAAACTGCGCTGCCTGCAAACGCATTTTTAATATATTCAAATGTTTCGGCGCCGCCTTCGATAAACATATTATAATCAGTAAAATTAACAGTATCGGAAATATTTACCGCTGTTTGATTATATACCGCTGAAATCCGGCAGAATTCGGCAACCAATTTATTATCAAACGCGGAAAACATAGCGGTATGAAGCGTATCGAGTAAAATTTCAGAATTACCGGTTTTCAGCGCGTTCTCTAAAAATTCGGATTCAATCAATGCGCAAAAATCTTTAAACAATCCAGCGTCATAATAATGGCGCGCGAGATAATTATAACCGTAAATAATTTTCTTGGTTTTATGCGGCTCAAGATAATCAATAAAATATTTGTTGAATTTGATTAAATCAACAGCGTCAAAAAATTGCGATTTAAGATATTCAACAAATTTTTGATGATATAATTTCAGCGCGCCGGTTTCATCGTATTCAATAAATCCGGCAAGTTTTTTGAGCGTGTCATTAAATTTATTTATTTCCGGCTGTTTGATTTTAAGAATATCTGCTAATATTGATTCATTCAGCGCAGTATGCGCTACGAGCAGAACGCCGAGTATCTCGGCGGCAAGACAATTTTTATTTCCGCAAATTTTTAAAAGCAAATTTTTATAAAAAGTTTCAATATCAACCGGCAATTTTTCAAGTTCAAAACCGTTTTTCAAATTTTTTAATAGAGATTTAACATACAGAGCATTGCCTTCCGTGATATTATAAATTTCAGCAAGTTTTTCCAGCGGCAGATTAAAATTATAAGATTCAAATATTTGTTTGACATTATCGATACTTAATTTATCAAGCGCAAATTCCTTGATTTCAAAGTTTATCTGTTGTTTTAATAATTCAAAATTCGAGCAGCGTCTTGTAAAAAATATTACGAAAATATTCGGCGGCAGATTGCTTATTACCGCAATAAATTTTTTAAACTGATTATTTGCTTCAATATTATATTCATCGAGCCCGTCAAATACAATAATTTCTTTAAGATTGACAGTTTGCAGGATATGCCCGAGTTTTACAAGCGTTTCGTTAAAAGATTCAAAAATATTTTTAGTGATTTTTTCATCTTGAAAAAACTGACGAATATTGTATTTGGTATATAATTGTTGAATGACTGATTTAAGCGATGGCTCAATATTATTACGACCGTTTATATCGCCAAAAAAATGATGCGGCAGATTAGACGCTTGAATTAATTTTGCGGCTAACGCTGATTTGCCTGAACCGGCAGCTCCGCTAACCGCTAAAAGCCCGCTCGTTTCTAAATTTATGCAATTATAAATTTCATTAATAATATTCTCGCGGCCGCAGAACATTTTATTGTATTCTGTAATGATATGCCGCTGCTCGATGAAATAATCGTTTTTACCGGAAATCATAAATATTTTTGAAAGAATTTTTTCTTTGCTGAAAACAATTTCAAGCAATTCGGCAATATTTTTTATGCCGATAATTTTGCAGACGCCGGGGATAAAATTTTCGTATGCGCTATTATAATTTGTAAGCGTTTGTAAAGACGCGGCAGGTATGATTATCTGAGTAATATCCGGTCGTTCGTTCATCACAAACTCAATTTTTTCTTCGACATACGCAATATTCTCAGCTTCAGAATCTTCATTAAGCGCGCCGCTGACAGCAATATTATCTGGAACATTTAAACCGGCGATATACGAGAAATACGAGATTGCCGCAGCAAAACCCGCTGATTTACCGCTTATCATATAATCTTTAAAATCATTCTCAAAAGCAAACGAATGAAAATCAGGCGTGTGCGTTATAAAAAAATTTTCCGAAAGATAGCAGGATACGCAATGAACTGCTAATTTGACAGCCGCAATATAATCTTTATCAAAATTTGAAGCGAACGCAGCCGCCGCTTCGGTTCTGAAAAATTTTATTGAATCAGCCGCTGCAATACCCGCGCTTTCGATATATATCAGATATTCGCAATTACCATGATAATTTATAATATTTGCCATTTTTTTAAAATATCTATTGCCGGCTGATTTAATTTTTTGAAACTGCCGTCGGCTTTTAAATATTCGATTAGTTTTTTAAAGAAATTTTGAAGTTCAGTATCAGGCGGCGCGTCTTTTAGTTTATTGTCTATCTCAACAATCAATTTTGAATAGCGTTTGAGTTCATAATATTTTTTCAGATGCTCAAACGGTTTGAAATTAAAAATCAGTTTTGATGCGGCAGCCGCGAAATTTGTTTTATTAGTAAATGCCGCTCCGACAATCAAAGGTTGCTGAAAATCCGAGTATTGCTGAAAAATATCATTTTCGATTTCATTTTTAATTTCATCCGTTGATTTAAAAATATCAGCGTTATTCAATGCCGAAGTTTTGGATTTTAATTTATGATAATTTGAAATGAATATTTTAGCCGGTACAGTCAGATAACGGCAATTTTCAGATTCGATTTTTTGGATATGCCGGATAATCCGCTCGTTTGCGGGTGTGGTTTGACCAGTCGGGATAGCGGAAATATCAACATCAAAACCGGCGTTTTTATCGAGCATTTTTTGAAGATATTCTGCGGCTTTATCATTCAGCGAGCCTAAATGGCGATGCAATTGTGAAGCGAGAATATTCATATTCAGCCATAATTGAATCATAAAATCATATTGCAACGGCGATAAACTGCCGCTGATAATAATATCTCGTTGAGAAGCGTATTGAATATCCGCAGAAATAGCCGCGCATTTTATAATACCATTGATTTTAGATTTTTCGGTTATAACAATCAATTTCGGGAAAAATTCCGGTTTTATCAATTTATAGTTTTCAGAAATGATAGTGTTCCAAATTTGATATGGCTCAAACCGTTCGGGTTTAGGCAATTTTATATTTTCAACATCTTTAATAATATTTTTTAATTTAGCGGTTGCGCCGGAATATTTTTTATCGGTCAATAATACGCCTTGTTTTGACAGTATTTCAGCATATTCGCGGCATTGCGGACATATTTTCAGATGCTCTGTAATTTCAGGGTTATTCTCTAAAAATAAATGGTTATATATTTCAATCTCGTCAAAACAGTTTCTATAAAAATATTCATTTTTCATATTTATCATCGCCGGTTTTTGTTAAATAAAATTCATCATTCATTTCATTCTATATTATCTATACTCTTAGTTGAAATATTTTTCCAAATAATTTTTAATAATATTTTTAATATTTCTTCAGCGTCGCTGTCGTCTTCTAATTCGTTTTTGATTTTTTCATTTGCAGCATTTAAATAATTGGACGCCGAACTTTTTGATACGCTTAATAATCCTCCGATTTCAACAAATGTTTTGTTGAAATTATAATAATAATGTAATACAGCGCGTTCAGCAGCGTTTAATTGTTGGTAAATAAATAATGCAGTATCATAAAAAATAAAATCATTCTGGAATAGCGTATTTGCAGAGAGTGTGTCGCCAAGCGTATGCGCATTATCTTCGGTTTGTATTTTTGCATCCAAACTTTCTGTTGAATTTCTGAAAATCGTTAGTTTGGTTTCAAGCAAATTTTTTAATTCGGGAATTGTCAGATATACTCGCGTATGATTAAATATTCGTATCAATAATTTTTCCAAATCATCAAGCGCTACAATCGGACTTTCCAATATGTCCCGCTTATATTCTTTGCGTTCGATATGCGGTATATCTTTGATTAACATTTGAATTTCATAAATATTTTTAGAAACAAGATAATTATTTGGAGCGGGAGCCCAATCTTTTAATCCCCACTTTTCAAAATTTGAATTTGATAATTCTTTGTATTTGAAAAAATTATGCGAATTGTTTAAAACTTCTTTTATTTTGTGGTATAATTTTCGTGATTCGTCATTTTTGCCAAGGGCAGAAACAAAATTTGAAATGGATTTATTTAGAGAACTGCTAAACTCCTGTTCAGTCGAACATTTATCAAAAATTTCGGCGAGCCGATTTCGAGCGCTGGAATTGTCGTCGGCTGATTCAGGCGATATAAAATCGTTTGTTAAATCTTCAATAACGCTTTCAGACCATACTCCGTCCGGCGAATAGCGTTCAGGCAATCTTAAAACTTTGAGCCGGATGATATTTGAAATTTTGTTGCTTAAATTAAAATAAAATTCGTCTTCAGTATCGCCGAATTTTTCAAATTTTATATTATTAATTATTATCATTAAATTTATTATATAGGCGAATATTTATAAAATCAAATATTATTATTAATTTATAATCCGCGTCCGTTCACGTTAGTCCGTCTGTCTGCATCGCAACGCGACACTTCGGCTCAAACAGCAGAGCCTTATAAATTTTCTAAAATTAAAATATTAAAAGTATAAACAAATCTATTGATTATCTGTTTTATACTTTTTTCGCTGATAATATTATCGTCAAAACGCCAGATTATTAGTAATTTATTTTCATATTGATTAGCTATAATATTTAAAATAACATCGCTTAGTATATTTTTATGATTTAATTTCGGAGCGGCAAATTTTTCAAAACCGACAATTTTTCCAAACTCGTAAATAGAAGATAAATAATTAAATGTAATTTCCCGGTTATTAAATTTATTAAAAATTTCTTGTTGAGTATCCAAAGTTCGAGAATATTTATACAATCCGAAATTTTTACCTTTTTCAGGTATTTTTTTTATTTGAATTATAGCATTTTCAACAGCGTCATTTAAATTATTTATTCCATTAAAATCAAAAATAACGGGAAATTTATTTGCTAGCGATCCAACCACATTTAAAATATTAAGATTATCAAACTGGAAATCTCTGCCGTTATTAAAAGTATTTATACACACGCAATCCGATTTGTTCAATTCCGAAAATGTCCATCCCAAAATCGCCAGAAGAATATCAGAAATATTTGCTTTAAATTTTTTTGTTAAATTAAATCTTAACGTTTCAGTAAATTCGCGATTGATGTTAAGATAAATTAAATTATTAAGTATGCATTTTTCAGGATTGAAGACGGCGTCAGTTTTTAAAGTAGAAATATTTTTTTTTGATTGCTCGGCACAGTAATTCAACTCGTCAGCGTTAATAATTTTATTTTTATAAACTTCAAGACGCTGCGTAAATTTTCCGTTTTTTTTCAGCCGCAGATAATTATCATTTAAATCATTAAATAAAATTGAAACTGAAATGCCGTCGAAAATCAAATGATTCATTAAAAAAAGAATATAATAATGTTTGAACTTATGGGAATAACATACAATACATTTAAAGATTTGACCGCGTTTAATATCAATGAATTTTGAAAAGTTTGATTTATTAAGATTTATAAAATCAATATATTCGTATTTATTCTCTTTCTATATCTCAAATCTTAATTCTTCGTTTGTTTTAAAATCAAGAATAAGATGGCGTCTTTTACCGCCTTGGATTACTTTAAAATTATTATCGTATAATTTTGACATTGCATCTGAGGTTATTCCTTTTTCAATATCTCCGCAATATTCGATTCTTCCTTTTTTGATTATGAGCAAATGCTTGAATTCGTCTATGATTTCATCGATATGATGCGTTATGAAGATAAAAGAAGGAGTAGAAAAATTTGTTATATAATTTTTTAAGGCATTCAAGAATATTTCTCGGGCTCCCGGATCGAGACTTGCAGCGGGTTCATCTAATATTACCAAATATGGATTGCTCATAAGAGCGCGGGATAAAAGAACTTTTTGAAATTCTCCTTGCGATAATGTTTCGGCAGTTCTTTCTTTTAAATTTGAAACGTTAAAAATACTCAAAATTTTTTCGGCGGCCGCTCTATCTTCTTCGGGGTTTCCGGAACAGATTTTATCCCAGTATCCGAATTGAGCGTATTTGCCGGAAATTACAGCGTCAATAACAAGTTCGCCGGGAGGAATCCTGCTAATAAGTTCGTTTGAGACCCAGCCGATACTTTTACGGAGTTCGCTCAAATCAATGTATTGGCGCGTTTTTCTAAAAATAATTCCGGATTTATTGGGCCAGACAAAGCCGTATATTAATTTTAATAACGTGGATTTTCCGGCGCCGTTAGGCCCCAACACCGCCCAGTGTTCTTTTTCTTTTATAGTCCAATTAATACCGGTTAAAATATCTTTTCCATTAATTGAATATGATACATTTTCGAATTTTAATAATTCATTTTCGTTTTTCATTTTTTTAGTTTTTAAACCCGAATAATGCAATAAAAAAAGTGAAGTTTTTCAAAACATATATACGCTCTTGTTAAAACTTCTAAAAACCTGAAAACTGCCAAGTAAAAATTAATTCTTTTGAAAAAGCGCTCAAAATCAATGTTTTTCCTTACTTCCAGCGCTTTTTCAAAATTCTAATGCAGTTTTCAGGTTAAAACGTTGAGGAAATTGTGAAACGATTTTCTAATATTATTTAAGCCGAATTTCATCGGAAAAGGATAACCGTAAAATTTGTAATTAATCCTTTTCCGGAAATTCGGCTTAGGGTTAAATATACCGGAACGCAACAGATTTTTCAGATTAGAAAAAGCATCTCCCTGTATTTTGGAAGCGACCAATTCTTGTCCGGAACGACAATTTCAAGTTCGTCAATATGCTTTCTTATATGCCGCATCATCGGTTTCATTTCATTGAAAATCTTTGAAGCTTTTGCCTCCGCGTCAAGATTTTTCAAGTCTCCAATAAGACGGAGCAATTCTTTAACGTTTTTTCTAACGTAATAGATTTTATTTGAAACGTCGCTTATATGTTCGTTCAAATCTTCTATGGCGGCGTTGTCGTATTTTAAACCGTCAATATCAAGTATAAGACTAAGATTTTCAAGCAGAAGTTTTTGATACTCTAAAGCGTCCGGTATAGCGTTGGCGTTCGCCATTTCAACCAGCGTATTTGATTCAATTAATAATAACGACGAATACATCTCAAGCCAGATATGATAACGCGCTGAAATCTCGCTTTCGTTATAAACCTTGTATTTCTCAAACATTTTAATGTTTTCCGGTTTTATAAGAGATTTCAAAGCTTTTGCCGCCGAAGGTTCGTTTGTCAAACCTCTTTTTTCCGCTTCTTTTACCCATTCTTGAGAATAATTATTTCCTTCAAACCTGATGTTTTTAGTTTCCGCAATAATCTCCTTTAACAATCCGAATAAAGCGTCTTCAAAATTATCCTTGTCTTTTCTCAGTCTTTTGTTCAATTGTTCGCTTAAATAATCAAGCGATTCCGCTATAATAGTATTTATGAACGCAATAGGCGTTGAAATATTTTGAGACGAACCTACGGCTCTGAATTCAAATTTCGATCCGGTAAAAGCAAATGGAGACGTTCTATTTCTGTCGGTGTTGTCTTTAATGAATTTAGGCAAACGTCCAACTTCAAAATCAACGAAATCCATTTTATTAATGGATGTTTTTTTTCCGCCTTCAATTTCATCGAGAAGCCCGCTGATGTATTCTCCTAAAAAAACCGATATTATAGCGGGCGGAGCTTCGTTGGCTCCGAGTCTGTGTTCGTTTCCGGCGGAAACTATGCTCGCATACAATAAATCCGAATGTTTATAAACGGAGCGTAAGACCGCGACTATGAAAGTCAAGAATTGAAGTTTTTCTTCGGGGGTTTCGCCCGGATTAAGAAGATTGTTGCCCTGATCGTCGCTTAACGACCAGTTTAAATGTTTGCCGCTTCCATTAACTCCGTCAAACGGTTTTTCGTGAAGCAGACAAACAAGACCGAATCTGTGCGCGACCGATTTCATAATATTCATTAATAATTGATTGTGATCGGCGGCGAGATTCGATTCTTCAAATATCGGAGCAAATTCATACTGGTTCGGAGCCACCTCGTTATGTCTTGTGGTTAATGGTATTCCGCATTTATAAGATTCTTCCTCGACGGCTTTCATATAATTTAAAACGCGTTCTTTGATTGAACCGAAATACTGATCTTCAAGCTGTTGTCCTTTCGGAGAAGGAGCGCCGACTAAAGTTCTGTTAGATAAAAGTAAATCCTGTCTTAAATTATAAAAAGCTCGGTCAATCAGAAAATATTCCTGTTCGGCCCCGCAGGTCGAAAAGACTTTTTTTACGTCTTTGCCTAAAATTTTTAAAAGTCTTACAGCCGCTTTGTTTATAGCGTCGTCTGATCTTAACAAAGGCAATTTTTTATCGAGAGCTTCGCCAGTATAAGAGATAAATATCGAAGGGATGCACAATGTTTTACTGCGCGCCGATTCCATTATAAACGCCGGACTCGACGGATCCCACGCGGTATAACCTCTCGCTTCAAAAGTGCTGCGTATTCCGCCGCTTGGGAAACTGCTTGCGTCCGGTTCTCCGCTTATTAGTTTATTCCCTGAAAATTCTTCGAGCGCCTGACCCGGAGACGTAAGTTTTATAAAACTGTCGTGTTTTTCCGCGGTCATTCCGGTCATAGGCTGAAACCAGTGAGTATAATGAGTCGCGCCCATTGTGATAGCCCAATTTTTCATCGCTCCAGCTATTTCATCCGCGCATTTCATATCGATTTTTTCGCCTTTATTAATCCAATTTTTAAAAGACATGATGGTTTTTTTAGATAAATATTTTTCCATCTTCCTGACGTCGAAAACGTTCTCTCCAAAATATGACGCAATCGTATTTCCGTTTTTGTTCAACGGTTTCAATTCGACTGTTTCAAATTTTTTTAATAATTCTTTTCTCATAAAATAAAAATCCTCCCGGCATTTCTGCTATAAATTATTTAAGAAAATAATAAAGCAATAAATGCTGAAATTTAAAATTATATTACTAACTTATTTTTTTTCAACAAAATAAAAGTGAAAATGAAAAAAAATTTTTTTTTTCAATAATTGCTCGGCTAACATTTTTGTATTGACAATATAAGCATCCTACAAAATTGTAGTTTTTTTTAGCGTTATTCAATTCTATTATACTATACTGTTGGGTTTGCGTAGTTTTGATCGGCCGGAGTTAATGTTCTGAAAAACTGATGTTATGATAAGTCGAGTAGAGCGAGAGTCCGTCCAATAACTCGATTTTGCAAAATCACAATCCTCACAAAACAATCGTATAATAAGTATAATAAAAAAACGGATGAAAAAAATAGCGTTATCCAGATTATTAGAGATAAGCAATTATCAGCGTATTGCAGTTCGACAATATGATTTCCCGCAGGTATTGTAAAACCTGTAAAATATTTAAATATTTTTTTTATATCGGCGGATTTGCCGTCTATTTTTAGGTTCCATCTTTTATCGAACATTTGATTGAAAAAAATATTTGTATTAGCCGGAAAACTTGATTTAAAAATAAATTTATCCGAATTGATTCTTGATATTTTCAGCGAATTATCGTTTTCAATACGACCCGAATTTATTTGAAAAACTGCCGGACTGATAAAATTTTCCCGAATCCTTTTATCTTCAAAATTTATTTTTTCAGGATTGAAAACAATGATTTTTTTATTGAAATGATTTTGAAAAAAATCATAATCTTTTTCATTTAAAAGAGCTTCGGCGTATTTGGTTTTGATGTTATGGTAAGGCGATATTGACATTTCGTTTTTAACCGGAAAATGAAATGTTTTATGAATTAAAGCGTCTGAAAAAGTATAAATTTCCGGATAAAACTCGGTGTGTTCTTTCGGATTATCAATCTTGAAAATCCGATTTTGAAAAAATAAATTATTGGACACGACAACCGAGCTTGTTTTAGGCAAATGTTTTAAGACGGCAAATGGATAATCGTCTTTAAAATAAGCCGTAAAACAAAGTTCGATAAATAGTATTAAACAAATAATAATTTTTGTTTTTGCGGATTTTTTTGAACTCGCCGGCGAAATAGCAAAATAAAATAAAACTGTCAGCGCGGCATAATAAGGAAGCGCGTATTTCAAAACTCTTAAATTCATTTTATAATTAAATCGTTCAATCCATACGAGAGTTAGATAAGAAAATAATAGAACAAGAAGTATAATTCTTAAAATTTTTTTGAATTTTTGGGTTGAAAAAATTTTTTTTTCGTTTAATATGGCGTCAAGATAATAACAAAAAGGAATAGAAAAAAGTATAGTAGAATAATAAATAAAAAATCCGCTCCATCTCTGGATTTTAACGTTTGGAATCATATAGCTTAAAGCGTTGTAAATGAAGTTTGAAGAATTTTTCAATAAAAAAAATGTCGAGGGAATTATCAATATCGCATAGCAAATCAAAGAATATTTGTTTTTTCTGTCCGTCGAAATTCCGAGAATCAGAACTGTTACGGCAAACCATCCGATATATAATTCGGTCATATTGGGCGGAAGCATAAAATTAAAAAAATTGAAATTCACATTGTCAAAAGATAAGCTTGCGGAACTCAGCAGACTTCTCGGCATAGCGAAATCTCCGGCGTAATTAAAATATATGTATAGATTCGGAATACAGAATAAAAACGCCGCCGCCGTTGAAAAAAATATGAAGAGCTTATTGTTCTTAAAAAAATCTATAATGTTCGAATGTTCGATTCGATGAAAATAATAAGAAATTAATATTCCTGAAATTAGAGTTATACCGCATAAATAAATAGTCGCCGAATCCAGTATGTTCGAGTGAAGCATTAAAGCGGTTAATGTTATGAGTATGAAATATTTTTTTTTCGAGGGATTATCAACGAAAAAATCCAATATTGCATTGATGAAAAAACCAAAGAAAATTGTTACCGGAGCGTAATCGAGGTCTTTGGCGTAAAAACCGAATAACGTCAAAAAAAACAGAGAATAGAGCAAGACGATTCTGTTTTTAGAAAACCTTTTTAATACGAGATAAAATCCGGCGGTTAAGAAAAAATTACTGAAAAATCTATAAAAAAACAAATATAAATATTTAAATGGAATATGATTTAAAGATAGAAATTTTACTAATAAACCGAGTATAAAATTTTGAATAGAATATACGCCGAGCCATAGATGATAAAATGAAAAAGGTTCGCCGAGATTTTTTTCAGGAGCCGATAGAGGAAGATGAAACCTGCTGAAATTATCTACCGCATAATAAAATGAGTTATACGCCCGAAGGGGATCGTCGCCAAGATAAAATAAAGATTTTTGAAAAAAAATATCGTTGTGTATTATAATGTAAATCAGCATTATAACAACGTTTAAACAAAATAGTTTTGTTAATGTTTTCAATTTTCTTTTTATTTAACTTGCAATTACAATTTTATTAGACAACCGAAAACTACGGCTTGTTTTATATTATATCAAGCGCGATATCGACCATTTTTAAAAAAGCAGACTGCCTTTCTTCAGCCGGAGCTTTTGCTTTTGTTATAAAACAATCGCTTACAGTTAATAACGTCAAAGCTTTTACTTTGTTTTTGGCGGCTATGGTGTATAAAGCGAATGATTCCATATCAATAGCAAGAACTCCGTATTCAGCCCATCTTTTCCAATAAACGTCTCCGTCGTAGTAAAAATCATTTGTATTTAAAATGTTGCCTATATGAACGGGGGTTCCGCTTTTTACCGCCGAATTATACGCTTTATGCAATAAAGAGAAATCGGCTGAGGGAGCGTAAGTCATTCCATTGAAACGCAAATCGTTTAAAGTGAAATCTGCCGACGCGCTCATCGCAAGGACTACGTCTTTGATTTTGATTTCCGGTTGAATCGCGCCGCAAGTTCCTATTCTGATTATCTGTTTGACGTTATATTCTTTAATAAGTTCGGTTGCATAAATAGCTATTGAGGCGGCTCCCATTCCGGAACCCTGAACCGAAACGCGTTTTCCATTATAATATCCGGTGTATCCCAGCATTCCTCTTACTTGATTGTAGCAGAATGGATTTTCAAGCAAGGTTTCAGCTATGTGTTTTGCTCTAAGCGGATCGCCTGACATAAGGACTGTTTCGGCTATTTCGTTTTCTTTTGCGCCAATATGAATGCTCATAAAATTTTTCTCCCCAAGCGGAAATTCTATTATAAATAAATTATTAGTTAATTATAAAAAGGCAATTAAAAAGATTTAGTTCTAAATTATTATTCTAAAGATTATCAGAATAAACCGCGCAATTCTTTATTGAACGGTTTATTCTGAGTTACAGATTATTTCATTACAGATTTTTCAAAACGCCCGTAGCTTTGTTAAACTCATTAATTAATTCGTCCCATTCGTTTATTTGATTGAATAATTTCGGCAATATTTCTCTGTCATACCATAATTGATTCAAGTCTTCCAATTCTTTCGCCTGCTGTTCAATCCAAGTGAAGTATTTAAGATTATGAATATTTTTTCTGTCATAATAATTTAAATCTTTCATATAATCGATTGATTGAGAAAGAATGCAACCGTCAAAATCTCTGCCAGCCTGTAATTCGGAATATTTTCCGTATTTTTGTTTGTATTCAACCATTCTTGAATCGTATAATTCCATTGAGTCGGTCGCTACTGTGAAGATAACGTCGTCCGAAGTCATTTCATAGAACTTGGCGGTTTTTATTGCCGATAATAAATTGCCTATGCCCGAGATGCCCATTACATCAAGCTGGTCGATCGCGTCGGATTTACAGATTTTTTT
>ERZ795059.1604-NODE-1604-length-24969-cov-7.365778_pt1 | contig 24969 bp, 17 predicted proteins | sample MGYA00375143_ERZ795059 | MGnify/ENA primary metagenome ERZ795059 (study PRJEB30188, sample SAMN05720168) | activated sludge metagenome | isolation source: Anaerobic digester | place: USA | collected 2015-01-07 ... | reverse complement strand
GGTCGTTTTATTTCTCTGTGAATAGCCTCTAAGCCTTTGCCGCCCAGTCCCATTTTTTCCAAAGTCATTCCCTTGGACGATTCATCCAAAAGCCTCATCACTACTTTTTCTCCGTCAAAGATGGGCAAAATACTGACGCGGAAAGAAATTTTACTGTTGTCTTTTTCAATTTTGAATCTTCCGTCCTGAGGAACCCTGTGTTCATCCAGTTTTAAGTTGGAAAGGACTTTTATCCTGGCGATAATTCCGTCTCTTACCTGTTTGGGCAGAGTCATCGCTTCATGAAGAATTCCGTCTATTCTATAGCGCACTCGCACTTCTTTTTCATCCGGTTCTATATGAATATCACTGGCACTTTGCAAAATAGCATGTTTTATCAAAGTATCTACTATCCGTATGATAGGCAGACCTTGAGCAATTTTTTCCAGATCTTCTTCCGTATTTTCCCCGGCTTCCGCAGAATTCTTACTGATAATGTCCCCGAATTCCGCTTTCAAACTTTTACTATACTGCTTCAGGGCCGCATCGATGCTTTCCACTGTGGTAAGACAAATGACAATTTTCAGCCCGCTTTTCTTTTTTATAAATTCCACTGTTTGAATATCCTCAGGATTAAGCATGGCCACTTTCAGCTCCTGTCCGTTTTTTTCAAAAGCGACTATTTTATATTTTCTGGCAATCGGTTCCGGCACCACCTGAAGAATATCAGAAGGAATGGCTTCTTTTTGAAGATCAACAAAAGGCACGCCTAAAATATAGGCATAAAGTTTTCTTAATTGGGTATCTTCAATGAGTTTCTTTTCCAATAAAACATTGCCTAATCCTTTTTTTTGGTTTTCCGCTTCTTCAAAAGCCGCTTCCAGGCTCTTTTTTTCAATTATACCCGAATCATTGATAAAATCTTTTAATTGTCGATTGCCTATTCTCATAAATTATTTTACATCTTCAACGTTTCTTTTATTTTTTTCACCACATCTTCCAATTTATAAGAAGACTTAACCAGATATGTGGTAGCTCCTTTTTCAAAGGCTTTTTGGATATCTTCGGCACTTTCCAAATTAGTAAGAAGAATAACCGGAATACTCTTGGTTTCAGGATTTTTTTTGAGTTCATCCAACACTTCATAACCGTCTTTTTTGGGTAAAATTATATCCAGCAGAACCAAATCTGGTTTTTTAGTTTTTGTTATTTCTATCCCTTCTTCTCCGTCTAAAGCGCTAAATACCTCAAAGCCTTCTGAAGTTAAAAACTCCAAAAGCGCCCTATGAAGAGTAGCTTCGTCTTCCACTACCAATATTTTTTTCTTGGTCATTTTTTTATCACTTATTAATTAAAATTATCAAATAATTTTTTTTCTTTTATAAAAGACTTCTTTTTGACAGGCAGAGAGAAGCTAAATATCGAGCCGACATTCTCTATGGACTGGAACCATATTTTTCCGCCCAATTGTTCCACTATGTTTTTGGCGATATAAAGCCCCAATCCTGTTCCTTCCGTTTGATACTTAACCACATTATCACTTCTAAAAAATTTGCTGAAAACTTGGCTGTGTTGTTCCTCGGGAATGCCCACTCCGTTATCCCGAACGCTAAAAACCAAATCGCCGCCTGATTTAGTCAGTTTTATTTCTATTTTTCCTTTTTGGGTTGTATATTTGATGGCGTTATTGAGTAAGTTGTCAACTACTAGTTTTAAACGTTCCTGATCCCCGATAACTTTGGGATTTTTTTTGTTATTGCTGAAAATTAGTTCAATATTCCGGGAACTGAGCAATGACTCGGATTCCGCTATGGTTTTTTCTATTATGGCCGCCAAATCCACCGGTTCATATTTAAGAACCAGCCTTTTTTGATCAATCCTGGTTACATCCAAAAGATCATTGACCAGCCTTGTCATGCGGCAAGAAAGCGAGCCGATAGTTTCAATATTTTTAAGTTGTTTTTCATTTAAGCCTTTCCTAAGCTTGGAGAGTAACAGTTCTGTTTCCCATTTGATAGCGGAAAGGGGGGTTCTTAATTGATGGGAAACGACAGAGACAAATTCACTTTTCATTTTGTTAACGCTGGCAATTTCACCCACTATTCTCACCACTGAATTACCTACAATTATTATGATGCCGGCGACTATGCTTTCCGCCAAAACCAAAACTTTCGGATCATCATAATTTCTAGAAATCAAAAAAGTGGCTGTCATCACAATAAAGGCTACTATTCCCATGATAATAAACATGAAACCTGGGGTCTGCCATATTTTTACTCCCAACTCTTCTGCCTGTTTTTTAAGATTTAGGTCATTAATAAACTGCATTTAGTTTTTGTTTTATTTTTACCTTTGAATTATACCATAAAAATAGATAAACCAAAAGACAAAAGAGCCTTCTTGAGAAAGCTCTTTTATAAAATTCTTTTTAGGGAAAAATTACATCATTCCACCCATTCCGCCTGGCATGCCGGCTCCAGCTGAACCGCATTTGCATTTCTCTTCCGGCTTATCGGCAATAGCCACTTCGGTTGTCAGAAGAATGGCGGAAACACTAACTGCATTTTCAAGGGCAGTTCTGGTAACTTTTAGCGGATCAATAATGCCTGTCTTAACCATATCTTCGACAAATTCTCCTTTGGCGGCATCGTAACCATAATTGGCATTTTTATGACTGACGATCTCATTAAGAACCACTCCAGGATCCTTTTGTCCGCCGTTCAAAACAATTTGTCTTAGCGGCTCTTCTAAAGCTTTAATTAAAATGGAATATCCGGCTTTATATTCTTCTTCATTGGCAGTAACTTTTTTAGCATCATATTTTATATTGCCGACAGATTTCAAAAGCGCTACCCCTCCGCCAGCAATAATTCCCTCCTCATAAGCGGCTCTGGTTGCTGAAAGGGCGTCTTCCATTTTATGTTTGAAATAGGTAAGTTCCGTTTCCGTGGCCGCACCCACTTTGATAACTGCCACCCCGCCAGAGATTTTAGCTAATCTTTTTTGCAGTTTTTCTCTGTCGTATTTGCTATCTGAAGATTTTATTAAATTTCTAACTTGAGCGACTCTGGCCTCGATGTCTTTTTTCTTGCCTTTGCCGCCAACGATTGTCGTGCTGTCTTTAGTGGCAATCACCTTGGAAGCCTGCCCTAAAATCGAAAGGTCGATATTTTCCATTTTCATGCCGGTATCCTCGGTAATGACTTTTCCTCCGGTCAGAACGGCAATGTCTTCCAAAATCTGTTTTTTGGTATCTCCAAATTCCGGAGCCTTGATGGCCAGAATATTTAGTATTCCTCTTAGCTTATTAACCACCAGAGTCGCCAAAGCCTCGCCTTCCACCTCTTCAGCTATAATTACAATATCCTTTTTTCCGGTAGTGGTAATTTTTTCCAAAACAGGCAGTATTTCCTGAATGGAAGATATTTTTTTATCGGTAATAATTATGTAAGGATCTTTCATTTCCGCCTTTAGGGACTCGCTGTTGGTGATCATATATGGAGAAATATATCCTTTGTCAAAATTCATTCCTTCCACAATTTCTTTGGACAAGCCAAAGGTTTGGGATTCCTCTACCGTTACTACGCCGTCTTTTCCCACTTCCGAAAGAACATCGGCTATCATTTTTCCCATCTCTTCATTTTCCGCTGAAATAGCCGCCACTTGGGCAATTTCTTCTTTAGAACTGACTGATTTAGCATTTTTTTTCAGCTGAGCTATAATATCTTTTTTGGCATCTTCAATGCCTAGACGAATATTTATCGGATTCATTCCGGTCGCCACTAATTTCAACCCCTCGCGAATAATGGATTGGGTGAGAACTGTCGCCGTTGTCGTTCCGTCGCCAGCCGCATCATTGGTTTTGCTCGCCACTTCTTTTATGAGATCTGCTCCGATATTTTCAAACTTATCTTCCAATTCTATTTCCTTGGCGATAGAAACTCCGTCATTGGTAATAACCGGAGAGCCGAACCCTTTGTCCAAAATAACATTTCGCCCCCTGGGTCCAAGAGTGACCTTGACGGCATCAGCCACTTGGTCTATGCCGGATTTTATCTTTTCTCTGGCTTCTTCATTATATTTTATTATTTTACTCATAATAACGTTTTCGACATTTAAACGTCTTAGCAAAATATTTTTGTTAAAACGCTACGGTGTCGGCGTGTTAAATAATTTAATTAGCACTCTTTGTCGCCGAGTGCCAGCATATTGTATTTTACAAGAAAATATTTTATAGTCAAGCAATTTTCAATTCCCTGAGTTTTGCCTGAAAATTTTCAAAAATTTCCGGTCCCTGAGGTTTGGGCAAGAATATCAGATAATCGTCACTGGCCATAACCATACTGCCCGCTCCATGCGTCCTGGGATCATTTTCTATTCTTCTTTTTTGCCATTTTTTAAGATACTTTTCCATTATGCCAAAACCAAAAATCATCTCTCCCGTCTTCCTTATTTGCCTGGAAAAAAAAGAATCATCCGTCATTTTTAGGTTCACTACCTCGTCAGGTTCGAAATTTTTCTTGAAATTTCTGATCCAACAGTTGCTTTTTTGAAAGTTATGGAAAGTTCGATATCCGAAGACCGGCATTATGAATGAATATTCCTGGGCTGAGAACAAATCCTGAAGGGTTATTTCCAGCGATTTATCGGTAATAAAAAAATTGAGACAAATTCTATTAGCAATATGATTGCCATATCTTCTTTTTCCCAATATATGAATCAGAAGGGTGACTAATGTTCGGCCGGTATAAATATGGCCGTGCTTCAAAACTATCAACAAATCTATATCGCTTTTTTCTTCGGTATTTTTCATAGCCATTCTTCCGGTCAATGCTGCCATTCTCACAAAAGGAACGAATTTCAGGCAAAAAATTACTCGCTTGGCTATCTTGAATTTTCGTTCCGAAATTTTATTCCTTTCCAGCCTCTGCCCGACTAGTTCTTGCCGGCCGCGTAAAAAATAAAAACCCAGGTGATCTTCGACCACTTTTTTCACTTCTCCTTTTTCCAGCCCTTCAAGAACATCCAGCAAGGTTGTTTTGCCTTCTTCGCCTTTTCCTGTTTCCTGTCCTCTCACATCTGTCAGATATTTCCAAATCTCAAAAGCAGTCATGGGATAATCAAGCGTATCACAATAAGCAACAGTGGCAATAATTTTTGAAGATAAATTATTTTGCATAAAATAACTATCCGCCATTGAAAATTAGAGATTTTATAAATACTTCCCTGTCCAACTCTTTTTGCATTTTTTTAACCCTGCCGAAATTCCGGCATAAATTATTTCCCCTCCCTTGTCTCCGCCATCCGGTCCGAGCTCTATTACCCAATCCGAATTTTTTATAACATCTAAATTATGTTCCACTACCAAGACCGTGTTTCCTTTGTCCACTAAAGCATCCAGAACCCGCAAGAGTTTTTTGGTATCTTCAAAATGAAGCCCGATGGTTGGTTCGTCTAAAATATACAATGTTCTTCCGGTCGATTTCCTGGCCAGCTCCGCCGCCAATTTTATTCTTTGCGCTTCCCCGCCGGAAAGATTGGTCGCGCTTTGTCCCAGTTTCAAATAACCCAGGCCGACTTCTTCCAAAGTTTTCAGCTTTTCATAAATCAGAGGTGATTTTTTGAAAAATCTCAACGCATAGGACACGCTCATATCAAGAACTTGGGCAATATTCACTCCCTGATATTCGATGTCTAACGTCTTTTGGTTATATCTCGAACCTTTGCAAGTTTCACATTTGACATACATATCCGGCAACAGGTGCATTTCTATTTTCTTGGTGCCATCTCCTTGGCAATCCTCGCAACGGCCGCCTTTCATATTAAAGCTAAAGCGACTAGCGTCATAACCCATTTTCTTCGCTTCCTCCGTTTGGGAAAATAGATCTCTTATTAGCGAAAAAACTCCGGTATAAGTAGCGGCATTGGATCTGGGCGTCCGGCCAATCGGTGCCTGATTTATAGTAATAACTTTGTCGATATTTTTTAATCCCTCTATTTTTTTATGCTCCCCGGGAATTTCTTTTGATCGAAAAAAATATTTAGAAAGCGCCCGGGATAAAATATCCGAAACCAGAGTGGATTTCCCGCTGCCCGACACTCCGCAAATAGTCACGAACTTAGCCAGCGGAAATTTCACATTGATATTTTTCAGATTGTTGGCATTGGCACCGACAATCTCCAGAATATTGCCGTTTCCTTTTCGATTTTTTTTCTTCTCTACTACTTTCTTCTTGCCTTTTATATATTGGGCGGTGACAGTATTGGAACTCAAAAGTTTTTTAGCGTTTCCGGAAAATATAATTTCTCCGCCTTCTTCGCCTGCTCCCGGTCCCATGTCGATTATCCAATCAGCTGAGCGAATTATTTCCTCGTCATGCTCCACCACTACCAGTGAATTTCCGGTTTTGACCAGATTTTTCATTGTGGCTACCAATTTTTCCGTATCCCGGCTGTGAAGACCAATAGAAGGTTCATCCAAAACATAAACGATACCCATAAGCTCGGAACCTATCTGCACAGCCAATCTTATCCTTTGCGCCTCGCCACCAGAGATGGAATTGGCTCCGCGAAAAAGAGAAAGATATTCCAAACCCACATTTCTTAATGCTTCCGCTTTTAAAATCATTTCTTTTATAAGCGGCGCGATAATTTCCTTTCGGGAACGACTCAAGTCGGACTTATCCATACCTTTCAAAAAATCAATAAGTTTTCCTATATCCATCCTCACTACTTCATCAATGGATTTTTCTCCCACCAAAACAGAAAGATATTCATCCTTTAATCTTTTTCCTTGACATACCGGACAAACCTTATCCAGCATATATCTATCGATGTCGCTTCGACTGCTGGAAAAACTCGCTTCTTCATATTTTTTCTTGAGTATGGGAATAACACCATCGAAAGGAACGGAAACATAACCGTCTTTTTCCTTGACCACCACTTCTTTTTCTTCCGGACCGTAAAAAATAACCTTAAGATGATCTTTGGAAAGTTTTTTAACCGGCACATCCACGGAAAACCCGTATTTTTTTCCTAAAAATCTCAGTATGTTAATTCCGCCTCCGTTAGCGGAAAATCTTCCATTTGATTTGCTCCAAGGAATAATCGCTCCTTCCGAGAGAGTCAAGTTTTTATTGGGAATGATCAACTCTTCGTCCACTTCCTTTATCACTCCCAATCCCGAACAATGGAAACAAGCACCCTCCGGATTGTTAAAGGAAAAATGTTTCGGTGTTATTTCGCTCATCTTGAAAAAACATTCCCGACAAACAAAATCCTTGTTATAAAAACGATCCTCTTTGGAATCAAAAGAAATATTTATAAACCCCCGTCCCAATTTAAAAGCTGTCTCGATGGAATCCACAATTCTTTCCCGATCCGGATTTCTTTTCTTGAGCATAATTCTGTCCACTACCACTTCTACTTTTTCGTGTTTTTCAATATCTTTGCTATATATCGCATCGCCGAGCATCATTATCTTTCCGTCCAGTCTTATCCTGGCATAGCCTAACTGGGAAATCGTTTTTAGGGCATCCCTGATATTCCCGCTTTTGTTTTCTGTCTTGGCTAAAATCACCACTTGAGTATTATCTGGAAAAGATAAAATTTCTTCCAATATTTCCGCGTTGGAAACTCTTCCCATGGGAATATGACAGCGAGGACAATGCGGCACGCCGATTTTGGCATAGAGCACCCTTAAATAATCGTAAATTTCCGTTAATGTTCCAACGGTCGATCGAGGACTGCGACTGACGCTTCGTTGATCGATAGAGATAGCCGGGCTTAGATTTTCAATTTTATCTACATCCGGTTTAGCTCCCAAATCCAAAAATTGCCGGGCATAACTCGACATTCCTTCAAGATAGCGGCGATGGCCTTCGGCAAAAATGGTATCAAAAGCCAGCGATGATTTGCCGCTGCCGCTCATGCCGGTAATGACCACCAGTTTCTCCCTCGGAACAGAAACATCAATGTTTTTCAAATTGTTAGCCCTGGCTCCACGAACGATAATGTTGTCCCAAGATTTTGAATTTGGTTTAGTCATTGATGTAAAAAGATAAATAATTTGTTACTAAATAAACATTTTACAGTATTTTCCCCAGGAAGTCAAAACCAGACATATTACCTGTTTTTTATTTAAAAGTTTTCACAGCTTCCCTTGATCTCAAATCACGGTGATATTTAATGGCAAATCGATGCGCTTCATTTCTTATTTGTTCAATGATATTTTTAGGAATTTTCGGCACCGATCCCCAAAAACAGAAATCTAATTTCTTTCTGGTCAGTCCTTTGGCAACGGCCAAGATTGGAATATCCAAGTGATAAACTCTTAAAACTCTCCGGGCCATATTGAGATGCCCCCGTCCGCCGTCGAGGATTATTAAATTCGGCAATGCCCAATTATTGCGAAATCGGCGCATTAGCACTTCTTCCATCGCTCCGACATCATTAGCCCCTTCGACAGTTTTTATCTTGAATTTTCGATATTGATTTTTATTGGATTTTATTTCCCCTTCGGAATTATCAAACACCACCATCGATCCTACGGAATATTTCCCAGAGATATTGGATATATCATAGCCTTCAATCCTTATCAATTTCATCTTCCCCTGCCCAAGGGGAGGTGTCCTGTCTTCGGGACGGAGAGGAGAGGGGGAAAATTCATTGTTTATGAGTGCAATATCCTGCACATGTTGCAACGCAAACATCTGATTTCTCAGTTTCGCCGCCCTTTCATAATCCTGATTATCGGAATGCTCCAGCATCTCTTTTTTCATTTTCTTTACGAGTCCGGATTTTTTTCCTTCTAAAATCATCCGGATCGCTCGAATGTTTTTTTGGTAATCTTTCTTGGAAATCGCCCCGTCGTAAGGCCCCGGACAAAGACCGATATGATAATCCAGGCATCCTTTTTCTGTTTTTTGTGGCTTGGCATGGTATGGAAATATTTTTCTTAGGATTTTCAAAACAGTTTCAATCTGTTTTTTAGAAGTATATGGCCCATAAATTTTTTCCTTCTGACTCCCTCTCCTTGATAAGGAGAGGGTTAGGATGAGGTCTTTTAATTCCGTTTTCCGCATAATCATAAATCTTGGAAAATCCTCTTTTATAACCACAACATAACAGAAGCTTTTGTCATCCTTAGACATCATGTTGTATTTTGGCTGGTATTTTTTTATTAAACTCTGTTCCAATATATACGCTTCCAAAACCGTATCTGTTTTTCTGATTTCGAGATCTGTAACTTCAGAGATATATATTTCGATCGGCCGTGCATACCCGTCACGATTCTGAAAATATGATCCGACCCGGTCTTTAAGCGACCCGGCTTTTCCCACGTATAAAATATTTCCCGCCTTATTTTTAAAAATATAAACGCCGGGAGATTGAGGAAGGGATTTTAGTTTTTTGATTGACGTTTCCATATTTCCTTGTCATTTATCTCTTGTCACTTGTCACCTGCCACTTGTCACTTGCTACTTAAAACTTCCTTAAGATATTTCCCCGTCCAACTCTCTTTTTTATATTTAATTACTTCTTCCGGTGTGCCGGTAACTATTACTTTTCCGCCATTTTCTCCGCCTTCCGGCCCTAAATCAATTATCCAATCAGCCGTTTTTATAACATCCATATTGTGTTCAATAACTACGACAGTGTTTCCGGCATCAACCAAACGATTTAAAACATTTAAAAGCTTCTTGATATCTTCAAAGTGAAGGCCGGTGGTCGGTTCATCTAAGATATAAAGAGTATCGCCAGTGGAACGCCTGGCCAGTTCCGTTGCCAGCTTTATCCTTTGCGCTTCACCGCCGGAAAGTGTCGTTGCCGGCTGGCCAAGCTGAATGTAGCCCAACCCCACTTCTTCCAGGACTTTTAGCTTATCATAAATATCCGGAAAATTTTGAAAAAATTCCTTAGCTTCCGCTACCGTCATCTCCAAAACGCCGGCAATATTTTTATCCTTGTATTTAACTTGGAGCGTCTCCCGATTGTATCTTTTTCCCTGACAAACATCACACGGCAGATAAACATCGGGCATAAATTGCATTTCAATTTTCAAAAATCCCTCCCCCCGGCAATTGTCGCATCTTCCGCCGTTAACATTAAAGGAAAAGCGGCCGGGCATATATCCTCTGGCTTTGGCGTCTCTGGTGGAGGCGAAAAGTTCACGAATGGAAGAAAAAAGTCCGGTGTATGTGGCCGGATTGGATCGCGGCGTTCGACCAATCGGCGATTGGTCAATCATAATGACTTTGTTGATAAAATTGCTACCGATAATCTCCGTATGTTTTCCCGGCCGATCAAGAGAGCGCATAATTTTGGAAGAGAGGGATTTGAATAGGATATCCTCCACCAACGTTGATTTTCCCGATCCGGAAACGCCAGTGACCGTTGTCAGAACTTTTAACGGAAATTCCACCGTAATATTTTTCAAATTATTTTCTCTCGCTCCCCGAACGATTATCCATTTTTTGTTTTTAACTGGACGCCTGAAAGACGGAATTTCTATTTCTTTTTCTCCTCTGAGATAGGCGGCAGTAAGTGATTTCTTATTTCTTATCACTTCTTCCGGACTGCCTTCGGCCACAATTTCTCCCCCTAATTTTCCGGCTCCCGGACCGATATCAACAAGATAATCAGCCGCTCTCATTGTCTCCTCATCATGCTCCACTACTATCAAAGTATTGCCGACATCTCTGAGTTTTAGCAAAGTTTCCAGAAGTTTATTATTATCCCGGGCATGAAGTCCGACTGACGGTTCATCGAGAATATAAAGAACGCCAACCAGTTGCGAACCGATTTGAGATGCCAGGCGAATTCTTTGCGTTTCTCCTCCAGCCAAAGTATTGGCGGCTCGGGAAAGGGTAAGATACCCGAGGCCGACATTTTCCAAAAATTTCAAACGATTTTTCACTTCTTTTAAAATTCTGCCAGCAATAATTTCCTCATTTTTGGAAAGAGTCAATCCATCAAAAAATTCCAGAAGTTTTTCTACGCTAATTGCAGAAATTTCGCTTATATTCTTTCTGTTGACCGTTACCAGCATCACTTCTTTTTTATATCTCGTTCCTTTGCAAAGAGAACAGGGGTTATTGGACATATATTTTTCAATATCTTCCCGCACCGCTTCCGAATCAGTTTTTTTATAACGATCTTCCAGATATCCGACAACTCCCCGCCATTCCATATTATATTTCCAGTTTGTTCCGGTTTTGGAACGTAATGTTACCGGAATATTTTCGTAATCTCCACCTTCGGCGGAATATTCGTAAGTTAATTCTTCATCATTATTATTTTCCTGAACCGGCCTGCCATACATTAAAATATTAAAATCATCTTCCAAAAGATCTCTGAGGCGCACATTGTCCGAAATGTGAAAATAATTGGTAACCGCCCTCAAAATTGTTCCCTGCCAATTATTTTTTTTGTAACTCCATGGCATAAGGCCGCCTTGGGCAATAGTCTTATTCATATCGGGAGCAACCAGAACCGGATCAATCTCTCTTTTTGTTCCCAGTCCTTCGCAAGCCGGACAAGCGCCAAAAGGACTATTAAAAGAAAAAAGTCTCGGTTCCAATTCTGGAAATTCAACTTCATGGACCGGACACGCCAGTTTTTGGTTAAAAATAAATTCACCACCCTTTCCTTCTCCCTTTCCTAAGGGGAAAAGTTTCGACTTTGTCGAAACAGAAGAGCTTGGAGGCAGTTTAATTTTTACTATCCCACTCGAAAGTTTCAGCGCTCTCTCTACTCCTTCAAAAATTCGGCTTATATTTTCATCATTAATTTCCATTTCATCCACTAAAATATCAATGTCATGTTTTTTATAGCGTTCTAGTTTTATTTTGCCATCCATTTTTGCTTCCAGCTTTATCTCTTTTCCATTGACAATAGCCCGCGAAAATCCACGCTTAAACATTTCAGAAAGCAATGTTGAATATTCTCCTTTTCTTTGCCGGACGACAGGAGAAAGTATTTTTACTACACGATCCTCCTCACCTGCCCGAGGGGAGGTGTCCCGTCCGCGGGACGGAGGGGAGGGAGAGCACAAATCGATTATCCTATCCACAATTTCATCTGTCGACATTTTTTTTATTTCCCGACCGCAGACTTGTCCGCCGGGGAGGCGGATCGGGCAATGCGGCACACCGATTTTGGCATAAAGAAGACGAAGATAATCATGAATTTCCGTCACTGTTCCGACGGTCGAACGCGGGTTATGCGAAGCCGCTTTTTGATCAATGGAAATGGCCGGACTCAAACCTTCGATCAGATCGACTTCCGGCTTGTTCATTTGTCCCAAAAATTGCCGGGCATAACTGGAAAGGCTTTCCAAATAACGCCTTTGGCCTTCGGCAAAAATGGTATCAAAAGCCAGCGTGCTCTTGCCTGAGCCGGAAATCCCCGTAAAAACTATAAATTTGTTCCGCGGCAATTCTAAATTTATATTTTTTAGATTGTGTTCCCGCGCGCCTCTGATGACTAATTTATCCATAAAATTGTCTGGAAAACCAAAAACCTTCCCCAAATTGGGTACTTAATATTCAATTTTATCTAATACACCATACTATACAAAAATATTTTGAGCAAGATTCCTAATCACAAATCAAAGTGTAAATCTCAAAAATCAAAATGAAAATGTAAAATACAAAATTATTTTTTACCCTTAAGCGTAATTATACTTGAAGCAATAATATTAGCTATTTCTGTCAGCTCCTTAAGCAATACCTCCGATTCCTTATTGTTGCCCCTGCCAGTGTCTTTCAGTAAACATACCCAAACCTTAGATTCATTTGCTGACTTCAATGAATGAGTAAAAAAATTTATAAAGTCTTTTTTAGAACTGGCAGAATTAGCTTCAATATAATTAGCCAGGATGCTTGTACCACTTCTCAATAGTTGTTTTCCCATTACATCAGAAACAGAATTTCTTGGTAGTTTATCAATAAATTTTATTAATCTTAAAACAAAAACATAAAGCCTTTTCTTAAATTCATTTTTAAATTTTGATTTGTCATTTTGCATTTTGAGATTTTATTTTTACATTTTCTCAAAGGCTCACATATTTTACCGGCAGGACTTTCTTGAAAATTCCGGCGATAAGAATAGAGTCGGTTTTGTGGATGAATATCGGCTGATGGAAATTATTGGTAGAATGCGGAAAAAGACCGATTATTTCATTGGAAACTTTTTTATAGCGCTTGATCGTTGCCATACCGTTTATGACCGCTACTACAATTTTTCCTTCCAATTCCTTTCCTGACGCATAATCGTATTTTTCAAAAATAGCATAATCACCGTCATTAATGTTTTCTTTGTCCATGGAATCTCCAAGCGTCTTAACGGCAAAAAGCTGGGCAGAATTGCTCCCTCGAAAAAGACTTTTGGATATTTGAAGAAAACCGTCAACATTGTCTTCGGCATAAGCCAAGGCATCTCCGCAAGAAGCCAGACCATAAACGGGAACGGAAAAAATATTTTTTAAATTAGCATAGCTGTCATTCTCAATGACATATATTTTCTTGTTCTCATCTCTTTTTATCAGTTCCTTTTTTTCCAGCGCTTCGATAACTTGCATCACTGATTTCAAACTGTCTTTGGAACCGTTGGAAACCAAATCCTTATGAATCCGGTAGCTGGTAGGGTTTTCTTTTTTTTGGTTGATATATTCCCGGATTATTTCCAGAATATCTTTTTGCTTTGATGTTAGTTTTTGCATGAGTTTATCTTGTCACCCCGGCCTGCCGGTAGATGGAGCTTTGGCAGGAATGACAATTTTATTTATATATTACAGTGTTATTCTATCACTGATTAAATATCACTGCAACCCTCCCCTGTGGATAACTAAAAACCAGGCTCAAAAACAGCCTGATTTTATATAATGCTATGTGCTACGTGTTATGTGTTACGTGTTATGTGACTTATCATTCCCCGCAGGAAGCGTTGGATCCGGATCCGCTACCTTCCCCAAAACCGGATGAAGGAACAGTGGAGGAAAGTTCCGCCTGACATTCTTCCGGAGGGATATTGAAGCCGGAACAAATAGTTTTCAAAAGCGAAGCGGCATCGCGAGCGGAAGCAATTTTCGTTTCATTGATGACAAGGGATGGCGAACCCTCAACGGCATATTTTCCGTTATCATCCTTATTCACATCAAACGGCGGGAATTGCGATGTTTCCCATTGGCTTTTATCATTGTATTTCTCTGTAATTTTAAACTGGCTGTCTGTCGCGTTGACACAACTATTTAAACTGGCTGAGTTAATGCCATTGGAATTCAGACATTCCTGAGCATTGCCGTTTTTAAGGAAGCACTGGAGATAACTGGCAAGCTTGGCCGGTTCGTTTTTTTGGACGCAATATTGGCGCAAATTTTCATCAATTTCTTTTTTATCATGCATGGCATAATCAACAAACTCCAGACTGAAATTTATTTTGTCTTTTAACGCAGCAAGAACCGGCAAAATCCCTTTTTCAATTTGCGTGCCATAAGGGCAATAGCTCATCACGAAAAGCTTCACTTCGGGAACATCTTGTTTTGGCACTTCTTTCTGTTCCTCTTCGCTGGATTTTTTACTTTCCGCCACCTCTTGTTCCACTTCTTCCATATCCATTACAGACGGAAAAAATTTCTTTCCGTCCTGCGTCATATAGGCAATGATTTCCTGTCCGGAAACATCGAGAGTTATTTTATAGAGATCATTTTCTTTTATAACCTCTTTAACCTCTAATTTTGTTCCCGGTTGCACCAGGTTTTCAGTGACAAATTTCAAAGCTTTGTTTTTTGCTTCTTCCTGACCAATGTCGGTTGATTTCTGGCTCAATGAACAACCGGAAAATACCATTACCACCAAAAACACAATGCTTAAGATTATTTTTCTGTTCATCTGTTTGTTTGACATTCGATCTATTCAAATTACTATTCGAACAATTCGAGTCATTATATTTTAATTGATTTGCTAATTCTACACCACTAATTGTTTTTGGGCAAAAAGAAAGGGACCGCGTTCGGAAATTCACGAACGGGTCCCGTCACTTAGCGCAATTCATCTCGCATCCCTTTCCACGCTAAGCGTGAGCTACTAATGTTTCTGTCTCTGATCCCAAACATATTTTGCGGTATTTGCAACCAAATTGGTCGCAATATCCGCAAGCCGTTCCAAAACAATCGAAATTGCCTTCCTGGCGTTGCCGTTTTCTGTAAAGAGGCGTCAATGCCTCTTTCAGACATTTCTCACAAAGCCCATGGGAGTAACATCCATCTATATCAGGACCTCCTCCCCACGTTACACGACACCTGATACATTGGTTTCCCATAAAAACCTCCTTCCCGCCCTGAATAAACAAGGGCGTTTTTCTTGTTTTGTAGTCCGCCAAATTGACTCTCCAAAAGCGATTAAAAACCGCCTTTGGAGAGTCAATTTGGTTTTTTGCTTTATTTGGGAGATATTCAGGAATGAATATTTAAAGAACTTCCTTTTTATTTTTAACAGTCCATTATAGCACATTTTACCGAAAAAATCAAGTTTATCCCCCACCACTTTTACATTGTGCCTTTGGCACAAAAAACCTAATAAAATTCACTATTTTTCTTAATTACTAAATGGATACTTTTTAAATATTCAGTCTACAAAAAAATGTAAAAGTGGTGGGGGACAAGGGGACAAAAAAACACGCCTAAAGCGTGCCCTCCCCAAGGATAAAAATATTATAAATTTTCCAATGTCTATAATTCATACGCCAGTATTAAATTGTTTATTTATTTTTAACATTAACTGGCTAAACACCCAAAAAGTAGATTGACAAGGAATTATCTGTCCGTGCTTGTATTATATAAAATAAGAGAGAATAGGCAAATTAAAGTTATCCACAGTCCGTAAAGTGAAATTTTTAAGAAAAATTTCACCACGGACTAGCCGCGTGATCCTGCTTTGCAGGATTTTACGCGGCAGCATATAAATCCTCTTTTTTCGGGGGAAATGAGGGTAAAAATTATTTCAGCTGCATTTTTCTAAGTTCAGAAATTTCATCCCGGATAATAGCCGCTTTTTCAAAATCCAGATTTCTGGCCGCCTCTTTCATCTCTTTTTCCTTTTGTTTAATATAGCCGGCAATATCTTCCAAAGTTTCAAGCTGCGTAAAATCGCGCGTTACTTGCGGGTTGAGTTCATGATCAACAATAGATTCGATTTTTTTATTAATGGTTTTAGGAGTAATTTTATGCTTTTTGTTATATTTCAATTGTATTTCTCTTCTTCTCTCTGTTTCTTTCATCGCCCGTTTCATTGAGCCGGTCAAGTTGTCCGCATAAAGAATAACTTTTCCCCGAACGTTACGGGCCGCCCGGCCGATAGTTTGGATGAGTGAAGTTTCACTTCTTAAAAACCCCTCCTTATCCGCGTCAAGAATAGCTACCAGTGACACTTCAGGGAGATCAAGACCCTCGCGAAGAAGATTCACACCCACCAAAACGTCAAATTCTCCGCGTCTCAATTTTTCCAAAATTCTTATCCGATCCAAGGTGTCCACACCGCTATGAAGATACTCTGACTTGATTTTAGACTCTTTTAGATACTCGCTTAAATCTTCCACCATTCTCTTGGTAAGGGCGGTGATCAAAACTCTCTCTTTTCTCTCTGTTACTTTTTTTATTTCCTTCACTACGTCTTTGATCTGGCCTCTGACCGGACGAACATCCAATTCCGGATCAATAAGTCCGGTCGGGCGGATGACTTGTTCGATAATACCCGGATTTTTTGTAGAGGCGAACTTTGTGTCCGCCATTTCTTGGACAGACGCAAGGTCTATCCCTACACCAGAAATTTTAGATTTCGCTATCTCATATTTCGCCGGCGTCGCAGACGTAAAAATCACCTGGTTGATTTTCTTTTCAAATTCCGAAAATTTAAGCGGTCGATTATCGAAAGCGGAAGGAAGACGAAAACCATTTTCTACCAATGCCGCTTTTCTGGAATGATCACCGTTATACATTCCGTTGAGTTGCGGCACGGTTACGTGAGATTCATCGACGACTAACAGAAAATCCTCTGGGAAGTAATCAATGAGAACGTAAGGCGCTTCGCCCGGTTCCCTGTTAGTGAGATAACGCGAATAATTTTCAATGCCGTTGCAATACCCGATTTCCTTCATCATCTCCAAATCCTGCTTGGTTCTTCGCCCAAGCCTTTCCGCTTCCAATATTTTTCCTTCCTTTTTAAATTTTACTGTTTGTTCTTCCAACTCCTTTTCAATTTTTCCCAAAGCCTCTCCCATAATCGGTTCCGGCACCACAAAATGCTTGGCCGGATAAATGACGGCTTTTTCAAGCGTCCCCAATTCTTCTCCGGTGAGATATTCATATTCAAAAATTTTTATTATTTTATTTTCCTCTATTTCAATGCGTGCCACCACTTCCCTGCCCGGCGGCATTATTTCCAGCGTGTTCCCCGTCAGGCGGAATTTTCCCCGCGCTAAAAGATCGGAACGCAAATATTGCATCTCGACTAACTTTTTTAAGATTTTTAGGCGATCAAATTTTTCGCCGGTTTTTAGTTCTAATATTGTCTCCCGATAATATTCCGGCGAACCCAAGCCATAGATGCAAGAAACGGAAGCGCAAATAATGACATCCCGACGGCTCATAAGCGCCGCTGTTGCCGCATGGCGCAGTCTTTCAATTTCACTGTTAATCATCGCTTCTTTCTCGATATAAGTATCGCTAGAAGCGATATAGGCTTCCGGCTGGTAATAATCATAATAGGAAACGAAATATTCGACAGCATTATGCGGAAAAAAAGTTCGAAACTCTTGAGCCAGCTGAGCCGCCAAAGTTTTGTTCGGCGCGATGACAAGAGTCGGCTTTTGAACATTTTGGATGACGTTGGCCATGGTGAAAGTTTTTCCGCTTCCCGTCACGCCCAAAAGCGTCTGAAATTTGGCGCCAGATTTTATACCCTCGGTCAGCTGGATTATGGCCGCTGGTTGATCCCCCTCGGGTTTGAATTTTGAGCTTATTTTGAATTTATTATTCATAATATAAACCAATACTTCAATTATAGATTATATAGCGAAAAAGCGCAGCTGTCCATTTCCGACTAAGGCTGAATTTTAATTGACTAAAAACATTTATATATGGTAGTTTTTAAGCACGAACAGCAACTTAAAAATTAAGTTTTTTCATATTAGGAGAATCTATCTTCAAATCTTAAAAGGGAAGGAATTTTATGCTAGACGGAAGGACCCTGGTTTTAGGCATTAGCGGAAGTCCGCGCGGAGAAGCAAGCTGTAGCGAAAAAATGCTCAAGCAGTTTCTTTGTTATGTGAAAAAGCATGGCGGTGAAACAAGGCTTTTGCGACTGAAGGACAAACGAATTTTTCCCTGCGAAGGTTGCTATTCCGAAACCAAATCGGGAGAAAAATGTTCCTGGCCTTGCATTCATGATGGCCAAGATAAAACAACCGAAGTTCTGGAAACCATTATAGAAGCAGACAGTGTTGTCATTTCTTCCAACGTGGAATGGGGCAACGTTTCTTCCCTTCTTGCCATTCTGAGAAGTAAAATGACCTGCGTAGAAAACAACTCGGAAGAAATAAAGAAAAAGAAAGGAAAAGATCCCTTTAGCGGAAAACCCCTGGGCATGATTTTTTCTCAGGATTCAGAAGGAGCTTCTCTTGCCTATTCCTCTTTTATGTGGGGAATGATGCAGATGGGCTTTCTTATTCCTCCTTACGGGTGCATTTTCAAGCCGAGTATCCTCAATAAATCTTTGGCCAAGATCGGCCTTCGAGTCATGGGATACCGGAAACTTGAGTGGATAGACACCACCATGGAATCCATGGCTTGGAATATGGTCCAGATGCCCCGACTTTTCCAAGAACATAATTTTAATCTCAAAGGAGATGAAGAGCCTCGCTGTTAAAAAACAAACCCCCTCCAAGAAGGCACACTGCCATTTCAAATCTTGCGGGGGTTTTTATTTGAAAGTTTTATAAAAATTTATCCATTTTCCTCTCTTTCATTTCTTTGACTAGGTCGGAAATATTTACCACATTATCTTTATGAACTATGACAACCGCATCTTCGGTGTTAACTACCACCATGCCCTTGAGACCGACAGTTGTTACCACTTTTCCTTTTTCCAAATTATAAACCAGACTGTCGGAAGTTTCATAAGTCACCACTGTTCCTTTGGTCACATTGGATTCGCTGCTTTCTTCCAAGGCTTCCTTTAGAGCATAAAGAGTGCCCGGATCGCTCCAGCCCATATTAGTTTTCAAAATAACAGCGCTTTTGAGGTTCACTTTTTCAATAATGGCTTTATCAAAAGAAATACGCGGACATTCTTCATATTTTCCACCGGTAACGCAACTATATATTTCCGGAGCCAGTTTTTTATAGCACCAGTCGAGAAAATCAACAGAAGTGATGAAATATCCCGGATTCCAATAATAATCTCCCGACTTATACATCCTATCGCAAACTATTTTAGTCGGTTTGTATTTCCAGCCTTTGAAGCTAAAATAATCACGTTTTCCCATTTCGCCCGCTTTTTCCCCGACTTTCATCCATCCCAGATTATTATTGGCAAATCTTGGCCTTTCTGCCATAAAAACAAATCGACTGGGATTTTTTTCTATCAATCTCTTGCCCATTTTCAGCGCCCCGGTAAATTCATTGACCCTATCCATCAAATGATCCGCCCACACAATAGCCATCGGACCGTCATAGCCCGTTTCTTTAAGTTTGTGTATAGCGAAAAAAACCGCCGGACCGACATCGCGCCTGGCCGGTTCCAAAATTAAATTCTTTTTGGGAAGATCTTTTAGCTGGCGCTCAATAATTTTTTGATAAGCTTTGGTAGTTTGAATCAGTATATTTTCCTTCCCGAAAACAGGCGCCACCCGATCGTAGGCCAGCTGTAACGTGGATTTGCCGTTGAAGATAGTATCAAACTGTTTTGGAGAGTTGGTTCTGGAAAGAGGCCACATTCTGGTTCCAATACCTCCGGCAAAGATAACAATTTTCATTTTTTTAGCACCGGACTTGGGTTTTGGCCATCGCCCAAAATCTTCACATCCGGCATTTTGAATTTATTAAATATTGCATTATAATTAAAACATAGTTATGGTAAAAATAAAAGCTGAGAAAAGGGAGAAAAAGAGGAAGAAAAAGATGATTATTTCCGGCAAAAGCGTATTTAAAATAAAAGAAATACTGGTTAAAAAGAGATAGATGATTTCTGGTTTTTGTTTTTCCCTTTATTTATTAAGCGCATCCGAGAATTGACTTTAAACATAAAATATGCTACATTGATATGAGTTTCTTAGGAAGAATTTTTGTCCATATTTTGGCTAATTCAGCCGCTATTCTGCTGGCCAACAGACTTATTCCAGGCCTTGTCTTTTTTGGCAGCTGGTGGGATTTAGCCGTAGCCGGAATGGTTTTGGGGATAATTAACTCCCTTATTCGACCGGTAATAAAGCTTCTTTCTTTTCCCTTGGTGTTCTTGACACTTGGACTTTTTTCCATAATCATAAACATTGCCCTTCTTTTTGTGGTTGATTCCCTCCTTTCTACCATTCAGATAGACGGATTTTGGTCAGCTTTTTGGGCGGTAATAATAATCAGTATCACTAACAATATAATCCTAAGGATATTTAATAAACCGAGCGAATCAGAAAAATAAAGTTATGCTAAAAGTAATAAACATTTCTGAAATTATAGTCGCCATCGCGCTAATCGTTTCCATTCTGATGCAAAGCAGAGGCGCTGGACTTTCCCAGACTTTTGGAGGAGATTTTGGCGGATATTACACAAGAAGAGGCTTTGAAAGATTTTTGGTCGTTTTTTCCGTAATTTTATCAGCTTTATTTATCGGGTTAGCTATAGCCAATTTGGTTATATCCAGCCGAGGTATCTAAATCTATTAGCAATTTTTCTAAAAACCGATGGCCATCCCTCAAGGAATGGCCTAAAATAACTAAAACCCTTAATTTCAAGGAAAAGGTCTTGTTCTACCTTTTAGTGATAGTATTTATCGCTTCCACCGCCACATGGGGAACTCTTTTTTATTTTTCCAAGACCAAGTCCATTCCCGCCTATGGCGGAGAATATATTGAAGGAATAGTCGGCCAGCCGGTTTATATCAATCCCATTCTTTCCCAATCCAATGATGTGGATGCTGATTTGGTCCAGCTAGCTTATAGCGGACTGCTAAAATATGATTCTGCCGGCAATATTATTTCCGATCTGGCGGAAAATTACGAAATTTCCGAAGATAAAACCGCCTACACTTTCCATCTGAAAAAAAATGTTACTTGGCATGACGGACAGCCTTTCACAGCCAACGACATCCTTTTTACCGTTAATTTGATTTCTGATCCGTCTTATAAATCACCTCTTCGTTCCAACTGGCAAGGCATAGAAACAGAAGTGGTTGATGACTCCACTATTATTTTTAGAATTAAAACTCCTTACGCCGGATTTTTAAACAACCTTACTTTTGGAATTTTACCTAAACATATCTGGGAAGCGGTAGAGCCGGAAAACTTTCATTTAAACGAATTGAAGCTGGAACCTATCGGCACCGGACCGTATAAATATAATTCTTTTCAGAAAGATTCCAAGGGCAATATCATATCCTACAAATTAATCGCCAACTCTAATTATTTTGAAGGAAAGCCCTATATTTCCAAAATCACTTTCAATTTTTATATTGACGAAGCCCAGGCACTCGATGCTTTTAACCGCAAAGAAATAATGGGCATAAACAGTTTGTCCTCTCAGAAATTGAACCAGATAAAAAATAAAAAAAGTTCCCTTATCCATCAATTCCGCATTCCAAGATATTTTTCTGTCTTCATAAACCAAAACAAAAGCGTCGCCCTGGCCAATGATGAAGTAAGGGAAGCCTTGTCTTACGCCACTGACAGGCAGGAAATTATCGAAAAGGTGCTGGATAAAAACGGCGAACCGGTTTATTCCCCGTTTTTGCCGGGAATGATTGGTTACAAAGAAGACCTAGAACATAAAGGCTTTAATTTGGAAAAATCTATTGAAACTCTGGAAAAAAATAAATGGACCAAAGGAGAAGACGGCTTCCGATCAAAAGACGGAGTGCCCCTTCAATTCAACTTGGTTACCACTGATTGGGATGAATTAGCGCAGACGGCTGAAATTCTGAAAAGCCAATGGGAAAAAGCGGGAATAAAAGTTAATATTTCCACTTATTCCATTTCTGATGTCCAACAAAACTATATCCGTCCCCGAGAATATGAAGCTTTGCTTTTTGGCCAAGTGATGGGAGCCGACCCTGATCCGTATTCCTTCTGGCATTCTTCAATGAAAAAAGATCCCGGATTAAACCTTTCTCTTTTTGGAAGCTCTGAAACGGATAAATTAATTGAAGACGGCCGGATAGAATTTGACACAGAAAAAAGATCGGAAAGTTATGTTGATTTCCAGAAAGAATTGGAAAAAGAATCTTCGGCTATTTTCCTTTATAGCCCGCTCTACATTTACCCGGTCAACAAAAGCGTCCAAGGCTTGGATATTAAAACCTTAATTCTGCCTTCCAAAAGATTTTGTAACGTCAATTATTGGTATATAAAAACAAAGAGGGTTCAAAAATAGGAAATTTTTAGTAATTAGCAAAAACAAACAATCTTATGAAAAATAAACAAAACCTGGATAAATATAATTTACGCCAAGTCATTCTTGATTTCCCCAAACAATTTGAAGTGGGACTGGAATTGGCTAAAGACGTAAAAATTAAGGGTAATTTTAAATCGGTAGAAATTTCCGGAATGGGCGGTTCATCACTGCCAGCCAACATATTGAGAATTTACCTTAATGCTTTATATAACGCCAATCCGAAAAAAAATAAAAGTTTTGGCATATATCAGAACCGGTTTTATTCCCTGCCTCACGAAGCTTATAACAATTGTCTGAATATTTTTGCTTCCTATTCCGGAAATACTGAAGAGACTATTGAATCGCTTAAGGAAGCGGTGAAACACAAATTGCCCAGCGTCGGCATTGCTACTGGCGGAAAACTGGCTGAAATTTGCCAGAAAAACAATATACCTTGCGTCATTTTGCCATCCGGTATCCAACCCCGCTATGCCACCGGATATTTCTTCTCCGTAATGTTCCAGCTTCTGGTAAACACCGGTATGATTGAAGACAAGACGAAAGATTTGGTAAGACTGGCCGCCAATTTAGAAAAGGACATTTTGGCTCTTGAAAAAGAAGGAAAAAAGATCGCCAAGAAGCTGGAAGGCAAAACCCCGATTATTTTTTCTTCCACCAAATATAAATCACTGGCCATGATCTGGAAAATCAAAATAAACGAAAACGCCAAGACTCCGGCCTATTGGAATTTCTATCCGGAGCTTAATCACAATGAAATGATCGGCTATACTCTTCCTCAGGCGAAATTCCATGTCATAACTTTGGTAGACGAAAAAGATCATCCGCAAAACAAAAGAAGAATGAAGATAACAGCTGATCTGATGAAGAAAAAAGGAATAGGCACCACTCTTATTAATATGCCTGACACTAACATTTTTAATACTATTTTTTCTACCTTGATTATCGGGGATTGGGCCTCTTACCATTTGGCTCTGGCCTATAATCAAGACCCTACTCCCGTAGAAATGGTAGAAGAGCTGAAAGCGTTACTCGCTTAAATTTCAAAATTTAATTTTCTTTTCAACTATAATTAAATTAACTAATTAACACTTTTTTGCTTATTTTTAATTTTAAAAACAAGCGACACAATAAATAAAATTTATGTTTAAAAAACACAGTTCGCCTGTGAATTCTCCTGGCATTTCCTTATCCGGCCAAACCGGAAAGTTTATGCCCGCAGCAGAAACAAGCAGGCAAAACCAAAATCGCAATTTTGGTTCTAAAAATAATTTGCGGATCATTCCTCTCGGAGGACTGGAAGAAGTGGGCCGTAACATGACCATTTTTGAATATGGTCAAGACATTGTTATTGTCGACATGGGACTTCAGTTTCCTGACGAAGACATGCCTGGAATAGATTATCTCATTCCTGACATCACCTATTTGAAGGGGAAGGAAAGAAATATCCGCGGAGTGATTATCACCCATGGACATTATGACCATATTGGCGCCATTCCCCATTTGATGGAAGGCTTGGGCAATCCGCCTATCTACATGACAGAGCTCACCAGAGGTATTGTCGTCAAGCGCCAGGATGATTATAAAGACAAAAAATCTCTAAATATCCACACAGTTAAAAAAATAGATCGAATAAGATTGGGGGCATTCAGTATAGAATTCTTCCATGTCAATCACACTATCCCGGACGCGGTGGGATTATCCATCTCTACCCCCGTTGGAACAATCATCCATACCGGCGATTTCAAATTTGACCATTCTCCTATCAGTGACGCTCCGGCTGACATCGCTAAAATTGCCCGGCTTGGTAGTGAAAATATCCTCGCCCTTATGTCCGACTCTACTGATTCTCGAACTCCCGGCTATTCCCTATCGGAGTCAAAAATTGCCAAAACACTGGATGAAATCTTTGAACGCACCCAAGGCCGTTTGATCATTGCCACTTTTTCGGCTCTTATCAGCCGTTTGCAGTCTATCATCACAGCCGCTGAAAAGCATGGCCGAAAAGTAGCTGTTGACGGTTATTCCATGAAAACTAACGTGGAAATTGCCAGAACCCTGGGATACATCCAAGCAAGAAAAGGAACAATTATTCCCATAAACAAAGTTAATGAATATCCGGACGGCAAAGTAGTTATTATGTGCACCGGGGCGCAAGGAGAATCCAATGCTGTTTTGATGCGAATAGTCAATGGCGAGCATCGATTTGTAAAAGTCCACAAAGACGACACCTTCGTTCTTTCTTCTTCGGTTATTCCGGGAAATGAAAGAACGGTGCAATCCATTATGGATACAATCTACAGAAAAGACGCCAAGGTCATCAATTATAAAATGAT
>ERZ795059.1600-NODE-1600-length-24995-cov-14.210866_pt1 | contig 24995 bp, 21 predicted proteins | sample MGYA00375143_ERZ795059 | MGnify/ENA primary metagenome ERZ795059 (study PRJEB30188, sample SAMN05720168) | activated sludge metagenome | isolation source: Anaerobic digester | place: USA | collected 2015-01-07 ... | reverse complement strand
GCGGCGGAAGGCGGCGGCGCGGCTCCCGGCGCGTGTTGTTCAGAGGAATCTTCTTTGGCCGCACGCGCGGTGTGCGACATCATCGGAGCCGATTTCTTCTGTCTTGACTTAAAAGAAGCGTTCAGAAACTCGGTTATCGTCCCATTCGTCGAATCATACCTCGCGGGCCGCACCCCGAACCCGTGCGTCGAGTGCAACAGAGCAGTAAAGTTCGACGCGCTGCTCAAGGACATTAAAGGACTCGGATTCGATTTCCTTGCGACCGGGCATTACGCGCGGCGTGAACGCGACGGCGACAGGTGGCGGTTGCGGAGGGGCGCGGACAGCCTCAAGGATCAGTCTTATTTCCTTTACATACTGGATTCGGCCGCGCTCGAATCAATCCTTTTTCCTCTCGGAGAACTGAAAAAAGAGGAAGTGCGCCGGATCGCCGTCCGGGCGGGCCTCCCATCCGCCGAAAGAGAGGAAAGCCAAGATATTTGTTTCGCCGGGGAAGAGGCGTATGAACAGGTGATAGAGCGCGCGCGGCCCGGGGGATTTGCTCCCGGCCCGATTTTCGATGTTTCCGGAAAAGAAATCGGCCGACACTCAGGAATAGTCAACTACACGGTGGGACAGAGGCGCGGAATGGGCGTGAGCGCCGCCGAACCATTGTACGTGCTTAAAATTCTGGGGTCTGAAAACGCGATAATTGCAGGGCCGAGAAGCGAGCTTGCGGCGTCGGGGCTGGCTTTCGCCGAAGCCGTTTTTCAGTTTGGCGAGCCTCGCCTAGGCGCCTTTTACGACGCGGTGGTCAGGCATAAGTCAAAACCTGTGAAAGCAGAATATAAGGGGATATATCGCTGTGGCCAAGCAGAAGCGGCGGGACGACGCTTGCATTCCATAATATTCGAAAATTCCGTCGACGGAATAGCCCCCGGACAGAGCGTGGTTCTTTACGACGGGGACATGGTGGCGGGCGGCGGAATAATCGAAAAAGCGATTGAAAAATAAGGCGGAGACCTAGACTTGAGCAACATGGCGGCGCTGATACTGTCGATACTGCTTGCGGCGTTGCCGTCGGGTCGCGAGGCCGCGCGGCGCGTTGAGTCCGAACTTGCGCGAGACGTGAGCGCGGAAAAAATCTCAGTGGCAATCAAAGGGGAAGCGGTGTCAGGAGCGTTGTGGAGCGCGGAAAGCGTAACGGTCGCGTTGTCCGGGTGGGAAACGGATTCCGGACGCGCGACGAGCGCAAAGATTGTCTTCAAGTCGCCTCGCGCAAGGATGGAAAAAGGCGCATGGAAGCTTTACGGTTGCGAAAAGACAACTGTAGAAATCAGATTCAGCGAAGAGGACATTTGGACGGCCGCGGCGTTGAGGGCAAGCGGAGCGCAGATTGCTTCGCTGGAGTTCCTCGGCGGAGCGAAGATATTAATAAAAGGAATATATCAGATGTATATGGGGATACCCGTTCCGTTCGCGGTCGCGGGGGAGCCGGCGGTCAGGGGCGGCTCGGAAATAATTCTCGCCGCTCCGCTTGAGACAACGGTGGCGGGCGTCAGGCTAAGCCGCCGCGCGGACGTTTATGTGTTGCGTATCGTCAATCCTCTGGCGAATTTCGACGATTGGGACGTGTCATCCGCGCTGCTTGGCGACGGGGCGTTCGGCCCCGGTTGCTGGATGTCGATGTCGCTCAAATCTGCAAAAATCAGGAATGGATTTCTTGAGGTTTCCGGGCAACTGAAGGGGCGGTAGCGGCCCTCTTTTAGAAGGCTGCGACAGAGGAGTTTTTGGACGTTTCAGTCTGTGCCTTTTCGAGTTTCATAGCGAAATATAGCTCATCCGTTACAACAACAAAAAGTGGCGAAAAAGGCGCGGAACCGACGCCTCTATGTTTTTTGCGGAAAACTTGTCAAGCCTTGTGTCAAGGTCATATGAATCAGAGCTGGGAGGGTACTTGTGAAGGAATCGAAAACCGAAACAAGAGATGGCAGAGGTTGACATAATGAGGCGGCAAATGTTGTCTAAAGAGGCGAAAGCTAACCAATGTGCGCAAAAGCGGTAAAAGGCGATAATTGATAATCATAGTAATCCATGGTTTGCAAAAGCGCTGAAAAATTTTTAATATGGGGTTGACATTACGGATATGAGAAGTAATATATGTAACTATAGTCAGTATTTTCTATACGAAGGGAGGTGCAAAATGGCGAAGAAGGTAGCGAAAAAGGCAGCCCCGAAGAAAGTTGTAAAAAAGGCGGCTCCGAAGAAAAAAGCCGCGAAGAAGGTCGTGAAGAAAGCGGCCCCGAAGAAAGTCGTGAAAAAGGCGGCCCCGAAGAAAGTCGTGAAAAAGGCGGCCCCGAAGAAAGTCGCGAAAAAAGTAGCGAAAAAGAAATAACGCATTCCCGAAGCAATTTGAATCGCATTATCGAAAAAGGGGAACAACAGTTCCCCTTTTTTGATGTCTTAAAAATGCGACCCAGCGGTATCCGACAACGGAAAAAACGACCCCCAGATCGGGAATAAGGCCATCGTGTTGATGCGCGGCGGCGCGGATGGTACAATTGAGCAAAACGGCCGGGCGGCTCCGAAAGGGAGATTCCGCATGTTTTCTTTTATTGTGAAAGCGATTTGTTTAGGCGCCGGCATGAGCGTTTTCTATGCCCTTGCGATGTTGTTTAACAAGGCGTTCAACCCGGAAGGCCCGCTGTGGACGTACAACATGTTCGGGTTTCTTTTTGCCGGGTTGCTGTTTGGCATATTGATGTCTCCGTACGCGGAGAAATGGCTATTGAACTTTCACAGGCAGGTGCTGAGGTCGATGCAGAGGGTGTCGCCGCACGCTATGGCGTCGGGTTTCGCCGGCCTGATGATGGGTTTCTTCTTCGCGATGCTGTTGACGGCTCCGTTTTGGTATTTTTTGAAGATGCCGGCGGCGGCGGGAGTGGCCGTGTTTTTGGTTCTTTGCGTGGTTCTTGGGTATCTCGGCGTGCTGATATTCAGCAGGGTTTCGCTGTGGGGAGGCAACGTGGTAGGTCCGATGGCGTTCAGGGCGGACGCCGCGCTGCCGAAAGTGCTGGACACCAGCGTGCTGATAGACGGAAGAATTCTCGAGTTGTACATGGCCGGTTTTCTGGAGGGAAAGCTGTTTGTTCCCGATATGGTGATTGCGGAGTTGCAGGGGATAGCGGACGATTCTGACTCAGGCAGGAGGAAGCGGGGCAGGCGGGGGCTGGACGTGTTGACGAAGATGAAGGAGAAAGAGGACGGAGAGGTGGAGATAGTGGATCTGCCGTCGCCGCGGGCTGGAGAGCCGACGGCGGTGGACGCGCGTCTGGTCAACTACGCTAAATCCATCGGCGGCGCGCTGGTCACGAACGATTTCAACCTGACTAAAGTGGCGAAGCTGCGCGGGGTGCGCTGCATCAACCTGAACGTGTTGTCGAATTCTATGAGGAAGACTTTGCTGCCCGGAGAGAGAGTGGACGTGAGCGTTGTGAAGACAGGCAAGGAGCACGGGCAGGGAATAGCATATCTGGACGACGGGACGATGATAGTGGTTGAGAGCGGGGACAGGTTCATAGGAGATTCAGTGACGGTGGAGATAAGCAGCATAATGCAGACTGTAGCCGGAAGGCTGATATTCGCGCGAGCCACCGAAGGCCGGGATGACGACGAGGACGACGCGCGATGAGTTACAGGGTCGGATGCGGATGGGACGCGCACGCGTTCGGAGAGGACGGCCCGCTGAAGCTCGGCGGAGTGGAGATTCCCGGAGCGCGCGGGCTTTCGGGTCATTCGGACGCCGACGTTCTGGCGCACGCGGTATGCGACGCGATTCTCGGAGCTGCGGGGTTGCCCGACATAGGAGCGCATTTCCCTGACGACGATCCGCGATACGAGGGGGCCGACAGCGTCGGGCTGCTCAGGATGGCCGCGGGTTATGTTGCTGAAAAAAAATACAGAGCGGTCAACGTGGACGCCGTGATAATAGCGCAGGAGCCGAGGCTTGCCCCATTTTTTTTGCGTATGAGGGAAAACATAGCGGCGGCGGTGGGCCTTTCCCCGGAGGACGTGTCGGTGAAGGCGGCAAGCCCGGAGGGGCTTGGCGCGGTCGGCAGGGGCGAGGGGATAGCGGCTCAAGCTGTCGCTCTCTTAAAAAAGACATCCCGGAGCGGTTCATAACGATGATGAGGCTTACGGATAAAAACGCGATAGTGGAGGCTCTCAAGGCTGGGCGCGTGGTTTCGTTGCATGTGGGCGCGGCCGCAAGATCGGACGAGAGGGCGGCGCGGATCGCGGCGCTCGCGCGCGAAGCCGGCATCCCCGTGCGGGACATGCCGGTCAAGGGGCGAAGCCCTATAGAGGCCGTCTGCAATGATTTTGAATACGCGACGCTTGAAAGTTTGATGGACGCGCGGGAGGAGAGCGGCGGGCTGATAGTGGCGCTTGACCATGTGCAGGACCCGATGAACCTCGGGGCGATATTGCGGACTGCGGCGGCGGCGGGGGCCATAGGAGCGGTGATCGAGCGGAAGCGCTCGTGCGAAGTGACGCCTGTGGTCTACGAGACGTCGTGCGGCGGGGCCGAGAGGTTGCTGATTGTCAAGGTGGCTAATCTCAGGCAGGCGCTCTCTACGATGAAGGAGAGGGGCTGCTGGGTGGCCGGAACGGACGAACGCGCGAAGGATGTCTGCCACGACGCGGACATGTCCGGAGTGTCCGTCTTGGTTATGGGCGGCGAAGGCGAGGGTATGTCGCGAATAACGCGCGAGGAGTGCGACTATCTAGTGCGCGTGCCGACGGTCGAGGAGTTCCCGTCGCTCAATGTGTCTGTGGCGGCGGGCGTTCTGATATTCGAGACCATGAGACAGAAGAGAGCTCTAGGAGATAAGAAACGTGGCGGGCGCGCGTGAACCGGATTTGACTCCGGCGCAGTATCGGGCGAAAAGAGTTCCTAATGAAAATATTATTGATAAATCCCTACACCGGCTCTGAGGAGACGGCGGGGAGATACAGGCGCTTTCTCGCGCCTATGCCGCCTATAAGTCTGGCGTATGTCGCGGCGGCGCTGGATAGGGCGGGCCTGCCGGTGTCGGTGTACGACGATTACACCGAGGGCGGTTCGAGGGAGGCTCTGGTAAAGCATATCCGCGTCGCGGACCCGGACATGATAGGGCTTTCGTGCGTCACGCCGACAGCGAAGAGGACGAATGAAATCGCGGCGCTTGTGAAAAGGGAGTTCCCGCGCGCGAAGCTGGTTCAAGGCAACCTGCATTCGAGCGTATTTTTCGAAAAGACGCTGAACGAGGGGCTGGCGGACGCGGTGGTGATAGGGGAGGGAGAGGAGACGGTGGTGGAGCTGGCGATGGCGTTCGAGAGCGGAGCGCCTCTGGCCAGCGTGGCCGGAATCGCGCACAAAGAAAACGGAAAGCCGGAGATTACGGAGCCGAGGGGATTCATAGAAGACTTGGACTCGCTGCCGTTCCCGGCGTGGCATCTATTTCCGATAGAAAGATACAGGCTGTTCAACTTCGCGCGGGTGAGGGAGCCGGGAACGCTTGTGCTGGGTTCGCGCGGCTGTCCCTACGGATGCAACTATTGTTCGCTGAAGATTATGGGCCGCCGCCGGAGGAGAAGGTCGGCTGTCAACATCGCAGACGAGTTCGAGTGGCTGCACGATAAGTTCGGATACGCTCAGCCGTCGTTCGTCGACCCGATATTTCCGTTGACGGAGAAAGAGGCGATTGAGTTCAGCGACGAGGTGATCCGGCGCGGGCTGAACAAGAAGCTGACGTGGATAACGGAGACGAGGGTGGACTGCGTGAACGAGCGCATGTTGAAGGCGATGGCAGCCGCCGGGCTGTCGAGGATAATGTACGGGTTCGAGGCCGGGGCGGACGGGGTGTTGGAATCGATCAGCAAAAACACTACGGTGGACAGCGCGCGCAAGGCGGTGGAGATGACTCGCAGGGCAGGGATTCAGATAATAGGTTTCTTTATGATCGGCTCCCCCGGCGACACCGTGCGGACTGTTGAGCGGACGATAGCTTTCTCGAAGAGCCTCGATATAGATTTCGCCAAGTTCACAGTGTTCTCGCCGTTTCCGGGGACGGGTATATATGACGAGTTCGTAAAGGACGGAAAAGTGGCGGCGGACGCGCCGAGTTCGAGCTTCACGAACTACCCGACTAGGGAAAACCCGGCGGTGTACGCGCCGGAGGGCATGACTAACGATGATCTTGTGAGGTTGCAAAAGAAGGCGTTCATGAGTTTCTATCTGAGGCCGAAGATGATTCTGAGACATTTGTTAAAGATAAGGACGCTGAGGGCGGCGGACGCGCTCGTCGGGATGATGACGCTGATAAGAAAGTGAGAAAGCGGCGGAGCGACTGATTTTTTCGAATTTATTGACTTGGGGCCACAAGGTCATTAGTATTTATGTTTGGTTTGTGCGGGGTTCGCTCTGCCGGCGTGGCTCAGGGGTAGAGCAGCTGATTTGTAATCAGCAGGTCGTCAGTTCGAATCTGACCGCCGGCTCTGAAATTTGAAATAGAGAAACGCCCGGAGGGGTGCCCGAGTGGCTAAAGGGGGCAGACTGTAAATCTGCTGGCGAACGCCTACATTGGTTCGAATCCAATCCCCTCCATAAATAAAACGGCGAAAGCCGTTGTCAAAAGCGGGAGTAGCTCAGCTGGCTAGAGCGCCAGCCTTCCAAGCTGGGGGTCGCGGGTTCGAACCCCGTCTCCCGCTCTGTCCGGAGGCCAACGTAGCTCAGTAGGTTAGAGCGCATCCTTGGTAAGGATGAGGTCACCGGTTCGACTCCGGTCGTTGGCTCTATTTATTTAAAGGAATAAGAAATTATTTCTGGAGGAAGAAATGGGAAAAGAAAAATTTGATCGAAAGAAGCCGCACGTGAACGTGGGAACGATCGGGCACGTGGATCATGGCAAGACGACATTGACGAGCGCGTTGACGAGGGTATTGGCGAACGCGGGGTTGGCAAAGCACATGGCGTTTGACGTGATAGACAAGGCGCCTGAAGAGAAAGCCAGAGGGATAACGATAGCGACGGCGCACGTGGAATACGAGACGATGCAAAGGCACTACGCGCACGTGGACTGTCCGGGGCACGCGGATTATATCAAGAACATGATAACGGGCGCGGCGCAGATGGACGGAGCGGTGCTGGTGGTGGGATCGGACGACGGGCCGATGCCGCAGACGAGGGAGCACATACTGCTGGCCAGACAGGTTGGAGTGCCGCACATAGTGGTGTTCATGAACAAAGTGGACATGGTGGACGACCCGGAGTTGCTGGACTTGGTTGAGATGGAGTTGAGGGATCTGCTGAGCAAGTACGATTTTCCGGGAGACGAGATACCGATCGTGCGAGGAAGCGCGCTGAAGGCGATGGAGAGCGCGGAGTGGGAGAGAGGGAAAGACAAGTACATAGACGCGATATACGAATTGTTGGACGCGATGGACTCATACATACCGATGCCGGTGAGAGACACGGACAAGCCGTTCCTGATGCCGGTGGAAGACGTGTTCAGCATAACGGGGAGAGGGACGGTGGCGACGGGAAGGATCGAGCGCGGAGTGATCAAGGTGCAGGAAGAAGTGGAACTGGTGGGATTGAAGGACACGCGCAAGACGGTGGTGACGGGAGTGGAGATGTTCCGCAAGCTGCTGGATCAGGGGCAGGCCGGGGACAACGTGGGGCTGCTGCTGAGAGGGATAGGGAAAGACGAGATAGAGCGAGGGATGGTGTTGGCGAAGACGGGATCGACGAAGCCGCACACGAAGTTTCGAGGAAGGGTGTACATACTGCAAAAAGAGGAAGGCGGCAGACACAAGCCGTTCTTCAAAGGATACAGGCCGCAGTTTTACTTCAGGACGACGGACGTGACGGGAGACATCGACCTGCCGGCGGGAGTGGACATGGTGATGCCGGGAGACGAGATAGACATAGCGGTGTCGCTGATCACGCCGATAGCGATGGAGCAGGGACTGAGGTTCGCGATCCGCGAGGGCGGACGCACGGTGGGCGCGGGCGTCATCACCGAAATAATTGAATAGTTGATTGAGATTTTTACTTGACAGGAAAAATCTGTCGGATTATATTGTAATTTTGCATGCGAGGGAGCGAGCAAATTGAGACAGGAAGCGATACTAGCTTGCGCGGAGTGCAAGAACCGGAATTACAACACCGCGAAGAACAAGACGAACACGACGGGCAAGCTCGAAATGAAGAAGTACTGCAAGAAGTGCAAAAAGCACACGACGCACAAAGAAATAAAGTAGCGTCCGCGCTTTTGATATCGGAATGAAGGCCCGTAGCTCCAATTGGTAGAGCACTGGACTCCAAATCCGGGGGTTGTCGGTTCGAATCCGGCCGGGCCTGTGAAGCGGCCGAAAATAGCGGGCCGAAAAGAGAGAAGAGATGGCGCAGGAAAAAGAGAAACAGAACCTTGTAAAGGGCGCGCGGGAGTTTTTCGGCGAGGTGTACGCCGAATCGAAAAAGGTCGCGTGGCCGAACAGGGAAACGCTGATAAATTCGACATTGCTGGTGTTCGTGGTGATAGTGGTATTGTCGACGCTGATGGCGTTGGCGGACGGCGGGCTGAACGCGTTGTTCGAATACGGATTCGACAGCCTGAAAAAATATTTTTAAGGACAGTGGATTTTTATGGCTAGCAGATGGTACGTCGTGCATACATACTCGGGGCATGAGAACAAGGTGAAAGCCAGCCTCGAAAAGCAGATCGCCGCCCGGACGATGGACAACATGATCGAGCAGATACTTGTTCCGACCGAGGAGCAGGTGCAGATAAAGGGCAGCCAGAGGAAAGTCGTACAAAAGAAGATATTTAAAGGATATATATTCGTAAGGATGGAATTGACGGACGAGACGTGGTACATAGTGCGGAACACGCCGGGCGTCACCGGATTCATAGGAGACGGGAGCAGGCCGACGCCGCTTTCTGAAAGCGAAGTTAATTTCATCCTCAAGAGAATGGGACTAGAGGCGCCCAGAGTCGCTGTGAATTTCGACAAGGACGAGGGAGTAAGGGTCCTGTTTGGTCCGTTCGCGGACTATTCGGGAGTGGTGAAGGAAGTCGATATGAACAGGGAAAAAGTGGTGGTTCTGCTATCGCTATTCGGGCGCGACACTCCTGTAGAGTTGGAATTCGACCAAGTAGAAAGAATCTGAACCGAAGGCGGCGTCCGGGCGGGTCGGGCGACACGGATGATTGTGTTTGTCGGCGCGCGGGCCGGAAACGCCTGACGACTTTGAGAGGAAAGCAACATGGCAAAGAGAGTGGTAGGGCTGATCAAACTGCAGTTGCCGGCCGGAGAAGCGAACCCGGCGCCCCCCGTGGGCCCCGCGCTAGGCCAGCACGGCGTCAACATCATGGAGTTCTGCAAGGCTTACAATGAGAGGACGAAGGAGCAGAAAGGGACAGTCATCCCCGTCGAAATCACCGTCTTCCATGACAAGTCGATAAAGTTCATCCTGAAGACGCCGCCCGCCGCGGAACTGATAAAGAAGGAAATGAAGATTGACAAAGGCTCGAGCGCGCCGGGGAAGGAATCCAAGGGCGTGTTGAGCAAGGCGTCGGTCCGGAGCATAGCGCAGACGAAGATGCCCGACCTCAACGCGGTGACGGTTGAGGGCGCGATGAGAATAATCGAGGGAACCGCCAGAAGCATGGGCGTGAAGTTGGAAGACTGAATCTGGGTTCCCGAACAACAGCGAGGAGCAGGACGATGGCTGTAGCGACGAAAGCGATGAAGGCAAGAAAGGCCCTCATACCCGAGAAGGAGTCCTTCGCGGCGGAAGAGGCGTTCGAGATCCTCAAGAAGATCAGCGTCGAGGTTCCGAGGAAGTTCGACGAAACGGTCGAGGCCAGTTTCAGGCTGGGGATAGACCCAAAGAAGGCCGAGCAGCAGATAAGAAGCACTATAGTGCTGCCTAACGGCACGGGCAAGGTTCCGCGGATAGTGGTGTTTGCCGCAGGGGACAAGCACATGGAGGCCGAGAAGGCCGGCGTCGAAGCTGTCGGCGGTGACGACTTGGCGGACAGGATACTTGGCGGCTGGCTGGACTTCGACGTGGCGATATCCACTCCGGACATGATGAGGGTTGTCGGAAAGCTCGGAAAGGTGCTCGGCCCCAGAGGTTTGATGCCGAACCCCAAGAGCGGAACGGTGACGTTCAACATCAGAGAGACGGTGGACGAATTCAAAAAGGGAAAAGTGGAATACAGGAACGACAAGTTCGGCATCGTGTCGGTTCCGCTCGGAAGGACGTCGTTCGAGCCGAAGATGCTGCTTGAGAATTTCGAGGCGTTGCACGGGGCGATAGTGAAGGCGCGCCCGTCGGCGGCGAAGGGACAATACATCAGAAGCGCGTACGTGTCGACGACAATGGGGCCGGGGCTGAAGATTGATTTGGCCTCGCTCATAAAATAATCGAGAAGGAAGAGGGTAATCCGATGGCTCTGGCGCTGGCGGACAAGAAACTGCACGTAGACGAGATATCAAAGAGGCTCGAAGCCAACAAGTTCTGCATGCTTGTGGACACTCAAACGCTGACGGTGCATCAGGTTGAAGACCTGCGCGCGAAGCTGGGAGAAAAGAACATAAAACTCAAAGTCTACAAGAACAGGCTGATCAAGCGGGCGATAGACGAACAGGGTTCGGATTCGCAGTTGGCGAAGTTGACCGAGCATCTTACAGGCCCGACGGCGATGGCGTTCACCGATGGCGACCCGATAGTGGCGGCGAAGGTGTTCGCCGACTATGCGGCGGAGAACAAGAACCTCGGTCTGAAAGCGGTCGTGTACGAAGACCAGTACTGGACCGAGGCGGACATAAAGGAAATGGTGAAGCTCGGCTCGATGGCGGCGATATACGGGCGGCTGATCAACGGAATGAAGACGCCGATGAGGAAGCTGACGAACTCGCTGAAATGGCCGGGGACGAAACTGACGCTGACGCTGAAGGCGGCGGCGGAAAAAGCAGGGCAATGACGCCGAGCGCCCGGCGGCACAACCGGGCGGCGAGGCGCGACGATAAAGGGCGGCCGGCGCAGACCGCCTAAAGTTGCTGAATTGCAAAACAGAAAATCAGGAACGAGATTCAAGGAGGCAGAAAATGAACGTGCAGGAAGTGTTTGAGGCCGTAAAGGGCGCGACAATGGCGGAGATCAACGAGCTGGCAGGGTTGCTCGAAGAGGAATTCGGGGTGGCCCCGATGATGGCGGCTCCCATGGCGGCGGCAGCGGGACCGGCCGCGGCGGCTGAAGAGGAAAAGACCGAGTTCAACGTGGTCATCACCTCGGTCGGCGACAAGAAAATCCCGATCATCAAGGCGGTCAGAGAGTTGACCAGCCTCGGACTGAAAGAAGCCAAGGACCTCGTGGAAGCCACTCCGGCGACCGTGAAGGAAGGCGTCACGAAAGAAGAAGCCGAGAAGTTCAAAGCCAAGCTTGAAGAAGCTGGCGCGACCGTGGAACTTAAGTAACAAGGCTGAAAAGAAGATGAGGAGAACCAGACGGGAACGCCGGTTCTCCTCATTTTGTCGCTTATGAAGAAGTTGCTTTAAGCGGCTGGCCGCATCAAAGTGTCATCCTCGCGGCGGACACACTCTGAACAGGGGTGTTAAAATGGCAAATCCGAACAAGTTGTCGAAAAAAGATTGGAAAACGCATAATTTTTCCGAGTTGACGGCGGCGCTGAACGTGCCGAGGCTGATCGACATCCAGACTCAGTCTTTCTCGTGGCTCAGGGACGATGGCCTGCTGGGGCTTTTCAAGAGCATATCCCCGATAGAGTCTGTGGCTTCGACCACGGACGAGGGCCTTGTGCTTGAATTCCTCGACCTGACGTTCGAGGACCCCAAGTACGACCCGGAGGAATGCAAGCGCCGGGAGAAAACATACGAAGCCGGCCTCAAGGTCAAGGCGAGGCTGATTAACCGCAAAACGGGCGAGATCAAGGAGCAGGAAGTCTACCTCTGCGAATGCCCGATCATGACCGACTACGGCACGTTTGTGTTTAACGGAGCCGAGCGAGTCGTGCTGAGCCAGTTGATCAGGTCTCCCGGCGTGTATTTCCAAGCGCCCAAGGCTTTGAGCGGCATAAACTTCTTCACCGGAAAGATCATCCCCAACCGGGGAGCGTGGGTAGAGTTCGAGTTCGACATCAAGGGGCAGGCACACATCAGGATCGACAAAACGAGAAAAATACCCATCACCACCTTCCTGCGCGCCATAGGCTTCGGCTTCGACCGCAAGGACAGGAAGGTGTTCCTCGAAGACAATTTCAAGGTGTCCGACCCGACGCCCGAGAAGCTGATCGGCTTCGTGGTCGCCGACGACATAGAGGACAAGGAAACCGGGAAGAAGATCAAAAAAGGAACGGTCATAACGAAAGACGTCTGCGACAAGATTCTGGCCATGGGGCTGAAGTCCCTGATGCTGACGGAGAACTGCCGGGACTTCTACATGGAGGACTCGATACTCAACGCGTTGGAAAAGGAAACGGTTCTGACGCGCGAGCAGGCGTTGCTGGACATATACAAAAAGCTGAGGCCCGGAGACATCCCGACGCTCGAGCACGCGGAGAGGCTGCTTGACAGCAGGTTCTTCCTGCCGGGCAAGTACGACCTGTCCGAAGTGGGCCGATACAAAATCAACGAAAAACTGATGCTTGACGTGCATCCCAACAGGCTGGCTCTGACGAGGCAGGACTTCATCGAGAGCATCAGGTACATGTTGGCTCTGAGGTTGAAGGGCAAGAGGGACATCGCGCGGGAAAGATACTTCGAAGAAGTGCTCAGCGAGGGCGAACAGAAGTTCTTCGACCAGTTCATTGAATACTACAAGTGCGAGCCGAACGCCGACGACATCGACCATCTGGGAAACAGAAGGGTCAGGTGCGTAGGGGAGTTGCTGCTTAACAGGCTGCGCGGCGCGCTCGGCATGATGGAAAAGACGATTCGCGACCGGATGATACAGTACGACTCGATGATAGCGACGCCGCAGTCGCTGATCAATCCGAGGCCGCTGATAGCGGCGATAAACGAGTTTTTCGGGAGCAGCCCGCTGTCGCAGTTCATGGATCAGACGAACCCGCTGTCGGCTCTGACGCACAAGAGGAAGTTGAGCGCGCTGGGGCCGGGCGGACTGACGAGAGAGCGCGCGGGCTTCGAGGTGAGGGACGTCCACTTCTCGCACTACGGAAGGATATGCCCCATCGAGTCTCCGGAAGGCCCGAACATCGGACTCATCGGCTCTCTGGCGACGTACTCGAAGCTGGATAAGTTCGGCTTCCTGCTGGCGCCATACGTTAAGGTGGACAAAGGCAAGATCACCAAGAGCGTGGAGTACCTGAGCGCGGCGGTGGAGGACAGATATCCGATAGCGCAGGCGAACGCGCCGATAGACAAGAAGGGCGGGTTCAGCGAACAGCTCGTGGCCGTGCGCTCGCGGGACAAGATCGAAAGAATACCTCCCAAAGACGTGGTGTATATGGACGTCAGCCCGAAGCAGCTCGTTTCGGTGACGACGGCGCTGATCCCGTTCCTTGAACACGACGACGCGAACAGGGCTTTGATGGGATCGAACATGCAGAGGCAGGCGGTTCCACTCATCAGATCGGACGCGCCTTACGTGGGCACTGGCATGGAACATAAAGTGGCCACAGACGCCGACGCGCTGGTGTACGCGAAACGCGCGGGCAAAATCACATACGTCGACAGCAAGGTTATCAAGGTTAAAGTCGACGGCAAGAACGAGGAAGACGTATACAACCTGATAAAGTTCGGCAGGTCCAACCAGAGCACGTGCATAAACTTCAAGCCCGTGGTGTCCCTCGGCGAAAAAGTGGAAGAGGGAACGACGCTGGCGGACGGGCCGAGTTGCGAGAACGGAAGGCTGGCGCTGGGACGCAACCTGCTGGTCGCGTTCATGCCGTGGGAAGGGTACAACTACGAAGACGCGGTGATATGCTCCGAGCGGTTGCTGATGGAGGATTCATTTACTTCGATATTCATAGAGAAATACGAGTGCGAGGCGAGAGAGACGAAGTTGGGTCCGGAGGAAATCACGCGGGACATCCCGAACGTGAACGAGGAAGTGCTCGAAAATCTGGACGAGAACGCGATAATCAAGGTCGGCACGCACGTGAAAGCCGGAGATATCCTGATAGGCAAGGTCATCCCGAAAGGGGAGACGGAGCCGACGGCTGAAGAGCGGTTGCTGAGGGCGATATTCGGAGAAAAGGCGAGAGACGTAAGGAACACCTCGCTGAAAGTGCCGCACGGCGGCAAGGGGATAGTCATAGGCGTGACGGACTTCAGCCGGGAGGCGGGAGACGATTTCGCGCCGGGCAAGAACCGAAGCGTCAGGGTGTTCGTCGCTCAGCGCAGGCACTTGATGGTGGGCGACAAGCTGGCCGGAAGGCACGGCAACAAGGGCGTCATCTCGCGCATAGTGCCGATAGAGGACATGCCGTATCTGGAAGACGGCACGCCGATAGACGTGATATTGAACCCGCTGGGCGTGCCTTCCCGAATGAACCTCGGACAGGTGCTCGAGACGCACCTCGGATGGGTGGCGCACCACATGAACACATACTTCGAGACGCCGATATTCGAGGGCGTTTCAGAAGAGGAGTTGTTCTCCCTGTTGGACAAGGCCGGGCTTCCGCAAGACGGCAAAGTGAAGCTGTTCAACGGCAAGACCGGGGAGCAGTTCGACGAGAAAGTGATGGTAGGGTACATATATCTTCTGAAGCTCAACCACATGATTGAAGACAAGATGCACGCGCGCTCGACAGGGTCGTACGCGCTTGTGACGCAGCAACCGCTGGGCGGCAAGGCTCAGTTCGGCGGCCAGAGGTTCGGAGAGATGGAAGTGTGGGCTCTTGAGGCGTACGGCGCGGCCGTGACTCTGCAGGAGCTTCTCACCATCAAGTCCGACGACATCACCGGAAGAGTGAAGACGTACGAGGCGATAGTGAAGCACGAGAACATACAGAAGCCGGGCATACCGGAATCGTTCAACGTGCTGGTCAAGGAGTTGCAGGCTCTGGCGCTGGACGTCCAGTTGCTGACAGGCTCCGGGCGAAAGATAATGCAGACGACCGAGGACGATTCGGTCGGCTCGATACTGCTTGACGACTTGGGGATACAAAGCCCGTCGTACAAGTGACGTTCCCGGCTGGGCCGGGGAAAAGGCGGCGGGCCGGAAGAGGCGTTTCCGGAGCATCCGCCGCCGCCGCGGCATCCGACCTTAAGGAGGTTAATCCGTGAGCAAGACGACACTGGAAAAAATCCGAATAAGCCTCGCGTCGCCGGACACCATTCGCAAGTGGTCGTACGGCGAGGTGAAGAAGCCTGAAACCATAAACTACAGGACTCTCAAACCGGAGAAGGACGGCCTGTTTTGCGAGAAGATTTTCGGGCCTGTGAAAGACTGGGAATGCCACTGCGGCAAGTACAAGAGAATCCGGTTCAAGAACATAAAGTGCGAAGCCTGCGGAGTCGAAGTCACGCAGACGAAGGTGCGGCGCGAGAGGATGGGCCACATCGTGCTCGCCGCTCCAGTAAGCCACATCTGGTACTTCAAGGGAACTCCCAGCAGGATGAGCTATCTGCTCGGCATCTCCGTCAAAGAGCTTGAGCGCGTCCTGTACTACGGCGATTTCATGGTGACGAAAGTCAACAAGGACGCTATCGACGATCTGGTGAAGAAGATAAAGTCGGAAAAGCCGCAGTTCAGCATCGCCAGACTGATTCCGGCGTTTGCGGAAAACACCGCGCGGCTTGAAATGCTCGAAGAAGAGGGAACGGGCAAGAAGTTCCCCATCATCGGCAACATAAAAGTCTGCGACACCGATTTCTCCAGAGCGGAACGCGAGGAGATACAGAACACGCTAAAGAAGCTTCAGGGCAGGTTCGGCGAAGACAGCGGCGTGACTCTCAGGCTGGAAAAAGTCTCCGGGCACGAGTCCGTCAGGGTATGCCGCAAGGTGGGAGACGAGGAAAAGATTCTCGGATACCTTCCGATGCTTTACTCCAAAGTCCTGTCAACGTACATCAAGGACGGGTCGGTGGAATATGAAGCGACGGTAGAGAGGATAACCAAGGGGATAATGTACAGGAGGCGGCTGGGCATCCGGCTGGCGCTCCGGTTTAAAGATAAAGCCATATCGCAACAGATAATGAGGATGCTGAGAACGAAGTTTCAGGAGTGCGAGGACGTTTACACGGCGATATACCTCGACGAGGGCCTGAGCCTTCTACAGTCGTTGCAGCCGAAGCAGACGCTGCAGACCGGGATGGTCGGAAGCGTGTATAAGTTCGCCGACGGCCGCGTATTCAAGCCGGAAGACAAAGTGTTCGAGGAGATATACGACCTCGATTTCTACGTGCCGCGGCCTTACGATCAGGCGATGAACCTGATGAAATATCTGTCGGATTGTTTCAACGACACTTCGATAAACAACCTGTTCTCGGTGGGAATGGGGGCGCAGGCGGTCAAAGACGTTCTGAAGGATCTCGACCTCGACGCCCTTTCGACGGAACTGACGGCCGAGATAGAAGAGGCGAAGAAGCAGAAACGCCTGAAGCTCATAAAGCGGCTTACGGTGGTCGAAGCGTTCAGGAAGTCCAAGAGCAAACCGGAATGGATGATATTGGACATGCTGCCCGTGTTGCCGCCCGACCTGAGGCCGATGGTGCAGCTCGAAGGCGGAAGGTTCGCGTCGTCCGACCTCAACGACCTGTATCGCAGGGTTATAAACAGGAACAACAGGCTGAAAAAGCTAATTGAGATAAAGGCCCCTGAGAGCATCATCAGGAACGAGAAAAGGATGCTGCAGGAGGCTGTGGACGCGCTGATAGACAACGGCAGGAGAGGACGCGTGTTCACCGGCTCGCACAAGAGGCCGCTGAAGTCCCTCAGCGAGTTGCTTAAAGGAAAACAGGGAAGGTTCCGGCAGAATCTGCTGGGCAAGCGCGTGGACTACTCCGGGCGCTCGGTCATCGTGGTCGGCCCGGAACTTAAGCTGCACCAGTGCGGGCTTCCCAAGGACATGGCGCTGGAACTGTTCAAGCCGTTCGTCATGCACGAGCTTGTGAACAGAAACATAGTGCCTAACATCAAGACGGCGAAGAAGTTCGTGGAGCGCTCCGAGAGCGAGGTTTGGGACGTGCTCGAAGAGATAGTGCGCGACCACCCGGTCATGCTGAACAGAGCTCCCACGCTTCACAGGCTGGGCATACAGGCGTTCCAGCCCGTCCTCGTCGAGGGCAAGGCCATCCAGATTCACCCTCTGGTATGCGCGGCGTTCAACGCTGACTTCGACGGTGACCAGATGGCGGTGCATCTGCCGCTTTCGATGGAGGCGCAGGCCGAGGCGAGGCTGATAATGCTCTCGACCAACAACCTGCTGCTGCCCGCGAACGGCAGGCCGGTGGTGGCCCCCTCGCAGGACATCGTCATCGGCGTGTACTATCTGACGCAGGAGAAAAAGGGAGCCAAAGGCGAAGGCAAGATATTCAGGGACGTCAACGAGGTGCGGATGGCCCACGAACTGGGGCACGTATCGCTGCACGCCGCCATAAAGATAAGACACAAAGGAAAAGTCATCGACACGACAGTCGGGCGCTCGATATTCAACAGCATACTGCCCGAGGGGCTTCCCTATGAGAACGGGGTCATAAGCAAGAAACAGTTGAGCCGAATCATCGGGCAGTGTCTGAGGCGGCGCGGGCAGAAGAGAACGGTTCAGCTTCTGGACGCCGTCAAGCAGATGGGCTACCAGTACGCGACGCAGGCCGGACTGACGATTTCCATCGTTGATGTCGTGATCCCCGAAGAGAGGCGCAAGCTGCTCAAAGAGGCGGAGGCGTTGGAGCGCAACATCGACGTGTTCTTTGACCGCGGGCTTCTTACCGAGGACGAGAAATATCAGAAACGCATCGAGCTATGGATGGAGCGGCAGGAAAAGATCAAACAGATGTTCGAGCGAACCATCAAGGAAGACAAGTTCAATTCGCTGTTCATGATGGCCGAATCGGGAGCGCGAGGAACGGTGCAGCAGATAAGGCAGCTCGGCGGCCTCCGCGGTCTCATGAGCGACCCAACAGGACGCACAATCGACTTCCCGATAAAAACGAACTTCAGAGAAGGCCTCTCCGTTCTCGAATACTTCATATCCACCCACGGCGCGCGCAAAGGCCTCGCGGACACCGCGCTGAGGACAGCCGACTCCGGGTACCTAACGCGCAGGCTTGTGGATGTCGCGCAGGATGTCATCATTCAGGAGCTTGACTGCGGCACGAATAGGTTCCTCACGGTGGAGACTATTTACGTAAACGGGCGCAGCGTCCCGATTGTTCAGGACGTTCTGATGAAGAGCCTCAAGCTGACTAAGAAGAAACCCGTAGAAATCATTGAGGAAAAGGCGTACAAGTTTGACGGCCTCGAAGACGTCAAGGCCACCATCAAGCTGAAAGGCAAGCAGAAGAAAATCTGCCTTAAGAAAATATATCCGATTCGGGACGAGACCGGGGAGGTCATAGGCGCCAAGAAGGACGGAAAGGCGATCTATCTGGACTTTCAGGGGATAGACCTGAGGGAGTCCAATCCCGATATCACCGACCACATGAAGACGCTGTTGAGAGAAAAACTCATCGGCAGGGTGGCTGGAAAAGACATCTTCAGCCTGACCACGGGCGAAGTTTTCGTTAAGAAGGGCGAGGAGATAACCGAAGAGGATTTCGACAACATGTCGAAAACGGTGTTGGCGGCTCCTCTGCAGATACGCTCGGCGTTGGAGTGCCAGACAAGGTACGGCGTGTGCGCTATGTGCTATGGGCGCAACTTCGCCACCGGCAAGATAGCGCAGATAGGCGACGCGACCGGCATCATAGCCGCGCAGAGCATAGGCGAGCCTGGAACTCAGTTGACGATGCGCACCTTCCACACTGGCGGCGTGTCGGGCGAGGACATTTCGGACATCACGCAGGGTCTGCCCCGCGTCGAAGAACTTTTCGAGGCCAGAAAGCCTAAGTCTCAGGCTCTTATGAGCGAGGTGGACGGCAAGGCTGAGATAGTCTCCACCGAGACCGGGCGAGAGATTGTCATCGCGCCGACCCATGACAAGGAAGCCAAGAAAGAAAGAATGAGAGTGCCCGACGACTCGATGATTCTCGTGAAGAACGGGGACAGGGTTGCGATGGGGCAGGCGCTCACGGATGGGCACTTAAGCCCGCACGAGGTTCTGCGCGTGCTCGGTCTGGCCAAAGCTCAGGAATACATAGTCAACGAAGTCATCGCGGTCTATAAAAGCCAAGGCGTGGACACGAATGAGAAACACGTCGAAGTCATCGTCCGCGAGATGCTCAGGAAGATTAAAATCGAAACCCCCGGAGACACGGACTTCCTTCCGCAGTCGCTGGTGGACAGGTTCGAGTTCGACCGCAAGAACAGGGAGATGAAGCTGCAGGGCAAGAAGGCCGCTACCGGGAAATCCGTTCTGCTCGGCATAACGAAATGCTCGCTCTCAACGCACAGCTTCCTGTCCGCCGCGTCTTTCCAAGAGACCACGAGGGTGCTCACAGACGCGGCGACGAAAGGCAAGGTCGACCCGCTGATGGGACTGAAGGAAAACGTCATAATCGGGAACCTCGTGCCCGCCGGAACAGGGTTGCCGTCGTACAGAGACGTCAAGCTCGCGTTCAACGCTCCCGAAGAGGCCGCGATGGAACAGCCGGGCTCGCTTTTCGACGAGCCTGAGGCCGAGGAAGCCAAGCCGCTGACCCGCGATTCCATCGACAGCGATTTCGACGAAGAGGAATTCGAGGAGGCAGAGGGAAAAGTTTCAGTCGATGATTGACACGGTTCCCGCGTTTTGCTATTCTTTTCATTTGTGTTTGAACGAGGTTAAAAAAATTTGACAGGCGTTTGGAAATACTGAGACGGGAAACGAAACACTATGCCGACAGTGAACCAGTTAGTGCGGAACAAGAGAAAACCGCAGAGAAGCAAATCGAAATCGATGGCGTTGCAGAAAAACCCGCAGAAGAGGGGCGTTTGCACCCGCGTGTGGACTGTGACGCCGAAGAAGCCCAACTCGGCGCTGCGCAAGGTGGCCAGAGTCCGTTTGTCCAACGGAATCGAAGTCGCGGCGTACATCCCCGGAGTGGGCCACAACCTGCAGGAGCACTCGATAGTGCTGATAAGAGGCGGCAGGGTGAAAGACCTTCCCGGCGTCAGATATCACATCGTGCGCGGAGTGCTTGACACCGCCGGCACGGAGAACAGAAAGCAGAGCAGGTCGAAGTACGGAACGAGAAGGCCGAAAAAGGCGGCGAAATAATGCGCAAGGGGCGCTCGCCGCGCCCCGAGCGGGGGATAATAGATTATGCCGAGACGCAAATACTCAAAAACGCAGAGAAACCCGGTTGATCCCGTCTACAATGACCCGGTCATCGGCTCGACCATCAACAAAATCCTCAAAAGAGGAAAGAAAAGCGTGGCCGAGAGGATAATGTACGAGGCGTTGGAAACCGTCGAAAAGAAGACGGGAAAGCCCGCTAGGGACGTTTACATCCTTGCCATCAGGAATGTCGCCCCCACCGTACAGGTCAAGTCGAAGAGAGTCGGCGGCGCCACGTATCAGGTGCCGATAGAAATAGAAGAAGACAGAAGACAGGCGCTTGCAATCACATGGCTGATGCAATTCGCCGAAGCTCGCAAGGGAGCGGGGTTTGCGCAAAAGTTCGCGGAAGAAATCATAGAGGCCTCGGAGAACAGAGGGGGCGCGATCAAAAAGAAGATCGACACCCACAAAATGGCCGAGGCCAACAAAGCTTTCTCGCACTACAGATTCTAACGGTCGCAAGCAATCAAGCCCGCACCGTCTGGACATCAGGTGCGGGTTTTCGTGTCAGGATAAAGGCTGAAATGAACGAACAGAAGTTGAAAAACACAAGAGTCATGGGGATCGCCGCTCACATCGACGCGGGCAAGACCACCACGACCGAGCGCATCCTGTTCTACTCAGGACGGGTGCACCGCATCGGCGAGGTGGACGAGGGGACCGCGACGATGGATTGGATGATTCAGGAGCAGGAGCGCGGCATCACCATAACATCGGCCGCCACATACTGCCAGTGGGGCGAGCATACAATCAACATCCTTGACACTCCCGGCCATGTGGATTTTACAGTAGAAGTCGAACGCTCGATGAGAGTGCTCGACGGACTCGTCGTGGTGTTCTGCGCCGTGGGCGGCGTGCAACCCCAGAGCGAGACCGTCTGGCGGCAGGCGGACAGGTACAAAGTGCCCCGCATCGTGTTCATCAATAAGATGGACAGGACAGGAGCCGATTTCTACAGAGTCGTCAGCAGAATAGAAGAACAACTGGGAGCAACAGTGGTTCCGGTCGCGCTACCCATAGGCGCGGAAGACAGCTTCGAGGGTTGTGTCGACCTGATAGCTATGGAGTCCGTCACTCACGAGGACGAGCTTGGCGCGGTGGTCAAGAGAGGCCCGATCCCCGGCGACATGATGGGAGCGGCGACGGAATGGCGGCGCGCGCTCGTCGAGAAACTCGCCGACCATGACGACTCCCTTGCCGAGAAATATCTCGCCGAAGAAGAAATATCCGAGCAGCTAATAATCGAGGCGCTGCGGAGAGCGACGATAGCCGGGAAGATTTCCCCCGCGCTCTGCGGAAGCTCATTGAAGAACAAAGGCATACAGCCGCTGATAGGCGCGATAGTGAACTACCTGCCGTGCCCGCTGGACGTTCCGGCGGCGGCGGGAATCAACCCGAAGACGGACGAGACAGAGACGCGCGGGCACGACGACAACGAGCCTCTCGCCGCTCTCGCCTTCAAAATCGCAAACGACACGTTCCTCGGAACATTGACATACGTGCGAGTGTATTCCGGACGCATAAAAAAAGGCGCCACGGTGTACAACGTCAACAAAAGATCCAGAGAGCGGGCGGGCAGGCTTCTGAGGATGCACGCCAACCATCGCGAGGACCTCGAAGAACTGACGGCGGGCGAAATAGGAGCGATAGGCGGCCTGAAGAACACTTCTACCGGAGACACCCTATCCGCCGAACACAGGCAGATACTCCTTGAGAACATAAGGTTCCCGGAACCGGTTATCTCGGTGGCCATCGAGCCTCGCAGCCAAGCCGAATACCAGAAGATGGTGGATTCGCTAAAAAAACTCGCGAACGAAGACCCGACATTCAAGGCCCGGTTCGACGAGGAGATGGGACAGACAATCATATCCGGGATGGGAGAGCTTCATCTCGACATCATAGTGGACAGACTCGAACGCGAGCACAAAGTGCGCGGCAAGGTCGGCAAGCCGATGGTCGCGTACAAGGAAACGATTACGGAAACAGTGACTGCGGAAGACAAATACATACATCAGACCGGCGGCAAGGGTCAGTATGGACACGTGATATTGAGACTGTCGCAGATGAGCGAAGGCGGCGGGTTCGAGTTCGAGAACGAAGTCAGCCCGAACGACGTGCCGAGAGAGTTCATGCCGGACATCAAGGAAGGCGTCGAATCGGCGTTGACGAGCGGCCCGCTCGGCGGCTACCCGGTCATCGACATCAAAGTGACGGCGGTAGGCGGCTCCAGCCATGAGACGGACTCGACCAACATCGCGTTCAAGATCGCAGCGGCCCGAGCGTGCAGAGACGGCCTTGAGAGGGCCAAGCCGGTTCTAAAAGAGCCGGTGATGAAAGTGGAAATATTCACGCCCGAAAGCCACATGGGCGACGTGATAAACGACATCAACGCAAGAAGGGGCAAGCTGATGAGCATCGAGCCTGCTCCGGGCAATTCACAACAGGTCAAAGCGCTGGTTCCGCTATCTGAGATGTTCGGCTACGCCACGGAACTGCGCAACAGGTCGCAAGGCCGCGCGACATACACGATGGAATTTCACTGTTACAGGGAAGTCCCGTCCGAATTGACAAGGGAAATGCTCGGCATGAGCGCCTGAACGACGACCGCGGCGCGGGCCGCGGACGAACAGACTGGAGGAAGAAATGGGAAAAGAAAAATTTGATCGAAAGAAGCCGCACGTGAACGTGGGAACGATCGGGCACGTGGATCATGGCAAGACGACATTGACGAGCGCGTTGACGAGGGTATTGGCGAACGCGGGGTTGGCAAAGCACATGGCGTTTGACGTGATAGACAAGGCGCCTGAAGAGAAAGCCAGAGGGATAACGATAGCGACGGCGCACGTGGAATACGAGACGATGCAAAGGCACTACGCGCACGTGGACTGTCCGGGGCACGCGGATTATATCAAGAACATGATAACGGGCGCGGCGCAGATGGACGGAGCGGTGCTGGTGGTGGGATCGGACGACGGGCCGATGCCGCAGACGAGGGAGCACATACTGCTGGCCAGACAGGTTGGAGTGCCGCACATAGTGGTGTTCATGAACAAAGTGGACATGGTGGACGACCCGGAGTTGCTGGACTTGGTTGAGATGGAGTTGAGGGATCTGCTGAGCAAGTACGATTTTCCGGGAGACGAGATACCGATCGTGCGAGGAAGCGCGCTGAAGGCGATGGAGAGCGCGGAGTGGGAGAGAGGGAAAGACAAGTACATAGACGCGATATACGAATTGTTGGACGCGATGGACTCATACATACCGATGCCGGTGAGAGACACGGACAAGCCGTTCCTGATGCCGGTGGAAGACGTGTTCAGCATAACGGGGAGAGGGACGGTGGCGACGGGAAGGATCGAGCGCGGAGTGATCAAGGTGCAGGAAGAAGTGGAACTGGTGGGATTGAAGGACACGCGCAAGACGGTGGTGACGGGAGTGGAGATGTTCCGCAAGCTGCTGGATCAGGGGCAGGCCGGGGACAACGTGGGGCTGCTGCTGAGAGGGATAGGGAAAGACGAGATAGAGCGAGGGATGGTGTTGGCGAAGACGGGATCGACGAAGCCGCACACGAAGTTTCGAGGAAGGGTGTACATACTGCAAAAAGAGGAAGGCGGCAGACACAAGCCGTTCTTCAAAGGATACAGGCCGCAGTTTTACTTCAGGACGACGGACGTGACGGGAGACATCGACCTGCCGGCGGGAGTGGACATGGTGATGCCGGGAGACGAGATAGACATAGCGGTGTCGCTGATCACGCCGATAGCGATGGAGCAGGGACTGAGGTTCGCGATCCGCGAGGGCGGACGCACGGTGGGCGCGGGCGTCATCACCGAAATAATTGAATAAGGGAATGTCAAATGGCAACGAAGTTCAGAATAAGAATAAAGCTTAAATCGTTCGACCACAACAGCCTCGACGCGGCGGCGGTGAAGATTGTGGACACCGTGAAAGGGAGCGGAGCCGTTGCCCTCGGGCCGGTGCCGCTGCCTGTGAACATCGAGAGATTCTGCGTCTTGCGGTCTCCCCACGTTGATAAGAAATCGAGGGAGCATTTCGAGATACGCACACATAAGAGGCTGATAGACATCGACAGCCCCACTCCGGCGACTATCGAGGCTCTCAAGCAGCTCGAACTTCCGTCGGGCGTGGACATCGAGATTAAATAAGGGACACGCCAATGATACCGGGAATGATAGGAAAGAAAATCGGGATGGCCCGAATGTTCGACGAGAAGGGCAATGTGGTGCCGGTCACGCTGATCGAGATGGGGCCTTGCACCGTCGTCGGCGTGAAGACATCGGACGGCAAAGACAAGTACGACGCCGTGCAGGTAGGATACTCGAGCGTCAAGATGGACAAGCTCACCAAGCCGATGCAGGGCGTTTACAAGAAATCCGGACTCAAGAGCGGATTCAAAGTTCTCAAGGAGTTCCGCGTTGACAAGACGGACGGCATCGGAGTCGGCGACGAGATAGGCGCGGACGCGGTGTTCAGCGAAAACATGACCGTCAAGATAATCGGAACGAGCATAGGACGCGGATTCGCCGGAGCGATGAA
>ERZ795059.1599-NODE-1599-length-24996-cov-17.565535_pt1 | contig 24996 bp, 21 predicted proteins | sample MGYA00375143_ERZ795059 | MGnify/ENA primary metagenome ERZ795059 (study PRJEB30188, sample SAMN05720168) | activated sludge metagenome | isolation source: Anaerobic digester | place: USA | collected 2015-01-07 ... | reverse complement strand
TATAAGACATCTGAATCTGATTCAATTTTAGTTAATAAAATGCATACAAGATTATCTGGTGCAATAGCAAATGGAAAGATTGTATTTGCAGCAAATTGGGATGGATGGCAGAACGATGGAGGAAAAAGCAATTTAAAGAAAAAAAGAGAATGGTTAAATAGAGCATCTGGATCATTAGATACACCTGAGTTAATAAAAGCAGAAATGGATATGGCTGTAAGTCAATTAATAAATGTTGATATAGCAAGAAACAGAAAGGGCGAACCATTATTAGATAAATGGAATATGTATAGATTTATAGCATCCGGTGGAGGAAATAAAAAAGATTCCGCCTATAGTTTGGCGTATGCGTATACTGGTTGCCTCATTGAACAATATTTAATGTTTGGAAAAAAGAAAAAGGAAGAGCGTGAAAATCTCATACTGTCTAGCTGCGCATACTAGAAAGAAGGTTGCCTATGAATTTCGATGATGATATTTTTGTTATAGAAGATACGAAAGAACTAAAAACTAAAGAAGACATAGAAGAACAAATTGCACTTACAATAGGAAAAGAAATAAAGAAAGAATTGGCGTTTGCATCTATAGCAATAGACGAATCTGGAATACGTGACGTTAATTATTTCTCTAGTAATACATCACCATCTTCAATTGAATTAATAGCAAAATTAAGAAATGAGTTTCTTCCAAATGGAAGAATTCCTGTTACTGTAGAGGCATATAACTGGTATGATAAAGATGATTTACTATGTGGAATGATTAATATTATTATTGATTTTTGCATGAGTGGTTTCAATTTAACTGGATTAGAAACAAATGAAATGTCATTTAATTTAATTAAAATGTCTGATGAGGAGAACATTGAACATGATAAAGATGTTGCTATACTACAAGATGAATTAAATAAATTCGATCTTGAGTTTGGTTTTAATAAAGTTATAGAACAAATGTCAAAAGATTATTTAATATCTGATTCAATGATACTGTATTGGTGCGTAAACAGTGTAACCGGAAAGCTTGTTGAAGTAAACGCATTAGATCCAAGAACTGTTGATTGGGATAATAGCTTTGGCAGAGATGTACTTACTATAGTAATACCAGATGAATTATATAATAGAATAAGAAGCGCTGTTACAAAGAAAGGAAGAGATAGAGATAAGTCAATAAATCAATTACTTGAAGAAGGCGTTATACAGAAAATGATTGATGCCGTATCTAACGGCATAAGAACAATAAGGCTTGATAATGAAGATGGTGATTATTGGTTAATTGAAACAAAGGCAAGAAAGCATTGCGGTTTAGCAATTCCATCAATGAAGTCTATATTTCTTCCATTGGCTATAAGATTAATAATGACTGAAGGAGATTTCTCTGCTGCCGTCATGATGAAGCATTTTGTTATGCATATAAAGCAAGGCGAAACACTAGAGCATGGTCCAGCGGCTGGAACAAAAGCACATTGGATATCTCAAGATACAGCAGATGCACTTGTTGATAAATTCAAAGGTGTAAATAAAGCTACTGTAATAGCAACTGATCATACTGTTACAATAAGCTTTGTATTCCCACCAAAAGAAATGTTTGAATTTGGAAGATATGCTAAATCTGAAAGCAGGATATCTGGTTTTTATGGAGTAACTAGAACTATTTACGATGGAACAGAAGGTGAGTACGGTGGTGCATATATATCAATACGAAGATTGATATCAAGGATAAATTCACTTAGGGATAAAATAGATACGTTAGTAAAGCTATTTTTTATTAGCGATAGCATGAGTGGACAAATTAATATTCCTGAAGGTATTTATATTGGTGTTAATTTTGATACACAATATTTAAAGGAGCCAAGGCTTGTTCTTCAGGAAGTACAGGCATTATTGAGAGAACATTCAATGGACCCAGAAACTGCATTAAGTGAACTTGGTAGAGATCCTGCTAGAATTAAGAGAAGTAGAAGAAATGCAATTAGAGAGAACGAAGAATTAGAAACATGGAAACCTTTGAACGCCAATGAAAAGGGAAGCGATAATATTAGAGACGGAATGGGTAGGGGAAGAGATCCTAATCCAGAAACAGAGTTAAATGAAGACACTAGATCACAATATCCGAATGCAAGTAATAATTAGAATAAGGAGAGAAAGTGCCGCATTACGACGACGCATTAGTTAGGCTTGGAATAAATCCAGATAATCCAATATCGAGAGATGTATTTAGTAGAGAAGATAAATTATTGGTTCCATCACATGAAGAATTATTTGCAATGTTTCCAAATTTATCTGAAGTAACAAATCCATCTATTGTATATGCTCCTGTTGTTATGTGCCATTCGGCACCATCATTTAATAAGAGAGGAAGAGGATTTACATATAAAGTTTTAATGAATAGCGTACATACAATATCTGATAGTCTTGTTAATATAGAGCATAACATGAAAGACAATGGAATTGGTGCAAGATCTGATCATATATGTGGGAGCATGAGATCGTTTTATATTCCTCCTCCTATATTTAAAGAAACTGCATCCACATCTTATTTGACTGATTTATTTGGAACAGATGAATCAGTGCCAGTCTATTCTTTACTTGCATTACACATGAGGCATTCAATGCTTAAGGAAATATTGGAAGAGCATCTCGAAAGAAATAATTGGTTTGTTTCTATGGAATGTGCTTCTAATATATTAGAATCTGCGTTACTTTATGAAGATAAAGCCATTCCTGTTAAAGAGGCTGATAAACATCTTCTTGATTGTATAGACAAATTTTCGCTGAGAGATTATAAAGGAAAGCCAGTTAAACTTTTACTTGGTGGAGTTAATGGTGAAGTTGATTTTTGGGGCATTGGATTAACTAAAAAACCGGCTGATGATAAAAGCAATATACTTAGTCTATTTTGTGCAGCTCAAGGAAATAAAACAAAGAAAGATTCTGCATCATATATGCCATTAAAAATATTTCCTGTTTCAAGAAAAAATAAATTTTTGAATGATCCAGAAGGAATGTTCGATAATCTAGTACACGAAGCAGCTAGCATAATTCCGATTGGAGAAACTGAGCCAGCAGAGGATGGTCACAGGCATGATGTATTAACTGATGGTACTATCATGCCATTTGCAAGCCATACACATTATTTAAGTAAATGGGAGTTATCGCCAGGCACCAATCCTGTATTTACTGGAATAGTCAGCGACTATGAAATATATGTAAAGCGAGATGATAGAGAAATTAGAGTTTCACATAATCATTTAATAAATATAAATTTAAGAAAGAAGATTAAAGGCCAGAAAGAAGAAGATGTTACATCTGTTGATACAGCTTCATTAACAAAAAGTGCTTTGGAGGAACACATGCCAAAATTCTTAGACACGCTGAGGGACGGATTAAAGGAACTTAAAGGAAAAGCTAGTGGTGATGACAAAACTATAGATCAAATACTTTCTAACTTAGCTAGTGTAGATATCGAAAAAGAAATTGCAGATGAAGTTGACAGCGCTATTGCTGGAAAGATTGAGAGTGGAGAACTATTAAAGAAGGACGATGTTGACAAGAGGGTTGATGAAGCAGTTAAAGTTAAAGAGAAAGAGATGACTGAAGCTGCTGAAGCCGAACGAATGAAGCAGGAAGTTATTTCTGCAAGAATTAAGCAATTAGTTGATGCTGGAGTTGATGTTGAAATTAAGATCGGCAAAGAAGGTAGTCAGAAGACTATCAAGGAAATTATTTACGCAATGGACGTTTCTGATGACACTCAATTTAATATTCAATTTGAAGTATTTGTTAAAGCCTTTGCCAAGAAGGTTGAGGCAAAAATACCTGAAGCAGCTAGTACTGGAAAGAAAATTATTGCTGTTGGTGGTGGTATTGTTACAGTTGATGATGGAAAAGGAGGCAAGGTAGATAAAAAAATTATAGGCAAAAATGCGATTACATCGGTTTAGGTTTACACTGTAAAGTTTAACAGCAACTTTAGGCAACTTTCTTAGGAGAGGAACACAGTGACAATAAGATCTGATTATTTTGCTTGGCGCTGGCCTGACGATTATCGTCAATATGGCCATCTTACATTTCCTGCCGATTTAGATTTAGCTGGTGAAGGTGCAGATGAAGAAGTCAGTCTTGGATGTTTAATGGCTATTGATCCTGCAAATATATGGCAAATGGTATATGCGACTGGAAATAACTTCTTTGGAATATTAATGCAAAATGTAGATGATCACGGAACTATTGGAGATAAGGCGATGATAGACTTGATGTATGGTCGTCGCGGTGATAAAAATGAAGACATGCCAGTTAAGAGGGGAAGGCCAGTTTCCTTAATTGTTCCTCCTCCGTTTTCTATGGCAGAGTTTGAAGGCGTTGGCGTATCTGCAATAGGAAATTTTGTTATTACATCTGGAGATGGTGCCATATCTTCTAGTACGCCATTTGGTACTGAGCTTTCAGCATCAAATGGAGGATGGAAGATTGCTGGAAATGATGAATTTGTATTTGCTAGAATTCTCGATGCAAATCTTGATCCAGTTGCAGATGAAAACAATGTACGAATTAAAGTTCAATTTGTATCACCGTATCCGTCTATTGGAAGCATATATTTCTAATAGGAGAATAGCATAATATGACAACGGTTCACGTCAAGAAGACGAAATCTTATGGCCGATACATTGATTCACTGCTTAAGGAAGCGCGTTTAAACAATGGAAAAATTGAAGTAACTGCAATTGGAAATGAAATTGCAAGTATTCCGCATTCCAGTAAATTGTTGTCGAAGCTATTAAAGCCAAGTGATTTAAAGAGCATATTGCCTGACAATATAAAGTACATTGAAAAGCAAATCGCATCTCTTGCTGAAGGAAGGTTTGATCGAGACAATGAAGAAGATGTAGAAAGATTTCGTAAATTATTAATGAATGCATGGGGTGATTCTGGAACCAATGTAACTTCTGATTCTCAGAAGGCATGGAAGGAGCTAGCTGATTATATTGAATTTGAATTGAATTACGATATACCTGCGGCCCCTTGGTGCCTTGGTACATTTCAGCAGGTCAACCTTCAGGCAGGTCAGCTTCCATTATTTAAGACTCCATATAGCGATATTGAAAGATTTACAGTTCGATCTATGGCGCTTGACGGAACCGCTGAGATGGCTCAATGGAAGAGCGCTAGAGAAGTTTCTACAATTGAAATGGAATACATTTCAACTCCACAGGTTGAGTTCCGAGATATGGATTTACAGACTGGAGATGTAAATCAAGTTGATAAGTATAAGATGAAGTTGCAGCATTCGTTAGATATGCATCTCGATACACTTGCAAAAACTAATATAGATGCTGCACTTGTTTCGTCTGGATTGCGAGACATGTTTAATGTTGAAACTGGAATTGATGCAACCGTTATTCCAGATACTAATTATCTTGATTTAACAAGTGTTTCTTATGGCGCTGCTAATACAATTACAATCTTAAGAATTAAGGCTATTCTTTTACATCTTCTTAAGTTTGGTATGCTTGGATACGCAGATGAAAAGTTTACAATTAGCAATATTCAAGTGTCTCCCCACAATTCATTTGATCATTGGGATTTTACAGATTTAGTATCTGATGTAACTAGCGCAAATCCAGAAACTACAGTTCCTACTCCAACGCGAGAAGCTATATTTCAGACTGGCGCATTTATCAATGCTTGGGGCAATAAATTTACAATGACTCCCAATCCTCAATTGACTAAAGGCAGACTGTATGTGTTTTCAACCCAGCCTCTTGGATGGGCGTTTTATAAGCCTGAACTCGATAAGTTTTATATGTGGGATGGTAGGTTAGTTCCCGCACTTGCAATGAAGAATCGTGGCTTAATGCAGATGTCTAAAGCCGTTAAGATTTATGTGCCTGATCTTTGGAGGACGAGAATAGCCATAGTTGATTACTAATGTGTTATTCTTGTGGAGGAGGATTTGCACGAGCAATTCTTTCTAACACAGAAATAACTTATGGTAGTGATTATATTTTATATCAGTGTGTAATAAGCAAGGAGAATTTATGTATTTTATTTTCTTTTAAGGGAGCATCTAACTCTATTCCTGTTGCTATACTTGGAAAAGTTTACACTGTAAATTCGATTACATTGCATACTACAAAAATGATACCAATTGAAAGAAGAAAATTTTCTGGTAATTTAATATTCAAAAAGGCGTCTAGTGATAGAATGATTGATTTTAGCAACTTGTTTTCTCTAGTAGAGGAGAAGTAATGGCAAAGCCGATTCACACTATTAATATAACTTATACGAGTCCCGCTGGACAGATTACAATCGGATCATATGCTATTCAAGATGAAGGCAATATTGAAATTGAAGTCATTGTTCCAGCAACCACTGTTGATAAGCAAGTTGATATTGGTATCTTACTTGCAAGGCTTAAGAGCTTTTGTATTATTTCCAATAAAGCGATTACAGTTGAAGGTAATAGTGGAAGCGCTCCAGACGGAACGCTTTCTCTTGCAACCGCCAATCGTGGATATGCATGGAATAACTTATTAGGAAGTGCGTTTTTTGTTGAAGAGACAGAGTATGTTGATACACTTGAAAGCTTGTTTATTACAAATGCAGGAGATGAAGACGCAACAGTTGTTATTAGGGCATTAGCTGACACAACTCCTGCCTAAGTAATTTGATTTACTATCGGGGCTAAGGGAAAAACCATGACGACATTCGACGACCTGATGCCCCTAATAAGGGCCGCGATAGGAGATACAGATTCTTCGCATTATTTATACAAGACAAATAATCTATACAATTTTATTCGTTTAAATCTTGTTAAGGAAGGATTAGAGGAATCAGATCCAGTTACATCACCACCATCATTTAATTCTGTTCTTAATATGCAACAGAAAACATTAATCGTTTTATCTACAGCAATAATGATAATATCTGGGTGGCCGAAAGTTTTAGATTATAGGAATCCAGTAATGCAAGTCAAAAGACAAAGAGATGATATGCAAATACAAGAATTAAAAAAGACGTATATTGCAATTACAAACGGATCTTTTGTTATAAGCGATGATAATGAGATGAATAAGTTAATTAATTACAGAGACAGATTTGATGATCAATTAGTTGAGGCTTATAGTGCAGGTTGATTTAAGTGCTTTATCTATTGCAGAAAATACACTAAGGCATCAAGCACTCGGAAACATAGACAGAATTAATAACGACATATCTGAGTTGCTTGATTTCTTGTGTCTTGATGATGATGAAAAAATAAAGCACTTAGTTGAAAAAGGTGGCCAGCTAATTCTCGGAGATGACAAAGAAACGATACGAGCCTACGAGATGTACAGACTCAAGGCAATGAAGGATTCATTTGAAACATTTATAAAGAAGCCTATCCGAGAGGCGGTTGGCAGAGTATCATCAACAAGAAAGGCGCTCTCAGCGCATTTTGGTAAGGAGTAAACTTTGACATTACCAGCACTTGTCTATAGTGGATTAACAAAAACCGGGAACGAAATGCACGTATTTGTGCATAAGTGGCCTGGAAGAATGTCGGCGCAGCGTACATTATTATCTACTGGAGTTACATCATTTGATTATCAGTTAGGCTGCGGTCAGGGTGCTGCATATACATGTACTGAAGAATTGTCAATTCTTACAAGCTGCGGTAATCATGCTGTTGGTAGTGCAGCCCCGCTTGGTATTCCTGCAAATTCTCCAATTTATACAGCAATGGATGGATGGACCAATCCAGCCGGAATTGGCGATTCATTACTTTTAGTTGAAGTTCCATGTTGGGAAGAACGTATTTTAGTTTGTTATGATCAAGGTGGAAGTCCGACTCCTGGGCTGCCATTTAGACCAATTGCTAGAAAGTTTAATCCAGTTGATCATTATGTTAGGACAAGACCAGAGAATAGGATTACATTAAGTGAATTGTTTGTATCTAACTGGGATGGATTGCAACAAGTTAAAGGTTGTCCATGTAGCATTATTCTTGGCTTGATGCCATCTGGTGCTGGTGCATATCAAGAAATACATTACTATGGAAACGTCCTCTTGAATCCCAATAGCTTTAACTGGGGTGCCGAGGGAAATGACTCTCAAACCATTTCACTTGAAGGTTCATTTAGTTTTTGTGCAATCCTTTCGGCTGCTAAACCATAATTGATATAGCAAACCATCACTGAAACACAAAGCGTAAAGGTGAAGGCACATGTCAATAGCATTTGCCTTCACCTTTTTTCATGAAATAACATGTCGGAAATTGGATCAATATGGATTGGACAGGATGTTGAAGTATTTTTTTTCGGATATAATCCATACACAAATATACTTTTAGATATTGCAAATCCATACTTATTTGACTATAACGCAGATTCTTACAGGGCATTATTAAGGCCATGTTATACAACTAAGGCGCAAGTATCAAGGACATTGGAAAAATCGAGAAGACCCGTCACTGGCAGGTCATCACTAAAGATAGTTCAAGATAGTTTTACATATGTACTTACATTAGAAAATTTAAATCATCATCCCAATCAGTTTAATTACATGCTCCATAGAAGAAATAAGGTCGCTGATTTAACTATAGTATTATTTATGTATAGCAGCACCAGGCAGTATCCATATTGTTTTGAGCAAAAGATACTTAGGAATGCATGTCTTGATTCTGATTCAATACAATTCGATGACAATCAAAATTCTATAAACTCAGCTACGTTTTGGGCTGAGCAATTTATATCACCAGTGACATGTCCAGTGCCATTAGTAATGGCTTAGTCAAATAAGAAACAGAAAGACGAAATGACAAACGACGAACTTGATATCGAACCAAGAACAAGTAACGAAGAATCATTTATTGTAGAAAAAGAATTTAAGGATACTAAATTTAAGATCATTATTGTAGACTCTCCAGAAAAATGGTCTGATGCGAATAATTTATTATTTGAACAATCTGTTGATTTCAGTATAAATAGAAAAATGCTGTTTAAATTTAGAGGCATACCTTATTCTGTATGGAATTATGCAATGATGAACTACAAGATACTCGATGACACTGAACAAAATAAAGAGCCAAACAGAGTTGCATTACTTAGTAGGAAAATACATCTCCTTGAACATGCAACTGGAGTAAAATTTAATGGAAATACTATAGATGAAAAGATTGCAAACTACGAACAAAAACCTATTAAATTTGTTGATCAATTAAATTCGCTTATAAATGATATAGTATGTGGCGTTAGCGATGGACCGCTAATGCTTGCATATAAGAAAGAATTAGAAAAGGCACCATCTACAATAGAGAACTTTGGAAGTTTTGATGAGCTTGACTCTATTAATCAAAGCGAATTTGAGTTATACATTCAACGCCCGTTTCAAAATCATATATTAGTATTTCCAATTAAAGCAATTAGTAATTCAGAAAAGCAGGCTATTGAGAATCAGATTCCAAGACCGACTCCTCCGCTTAAGCCACGAAGAGATTCTGCCGGAAGAATTGATTATACATCATCTCCTGAGCCAGATATAAATGACCCAGGATATTTAGCTAAACTTAGAATAGCAGCGGAGAAGAGAATCACACTATATCTAGATGCATGTTTACCGTTTAATATTCCAGGAAATGCATTCACAGAAAAGTCTGAATGGATTGGAAAGAAATTAGTTGGAGATGTACATAAACTACATCGCTTCATTGAAGACAATGTTATTAATTATACTGGTGGCTATAGTTTTTTCTAACAAAGTTTAGGCCAAGAGAATTAATTGGATATAAATTTCACAAAGGAAAGGACTCAATAAAAGGGATATCAGCAACACATGAGTTTATACAAACAAGAGTTGCTAGATTCTGGAACATGACACCAACTCAATTTAGGAGTCTTGCATCAATAGAACAAGCTGAACTCCATGCGGCATATGATATAGAACAAGAAATCGAGGCATATTATGCCAGCGAACAAAGAAAAAGAATCAAGGACTGATACATGTTTGGAAATATAGGACTTACTAATTTTGAAAGAATATTAATGCAGAGAGATTTTGAAAGCAATTTAAATGCACACGATGCAGAAGACATAAATATATGTTATCAAATATATATCGCAGGAACATCAGATGACATAGATTTAGTTTACAATGTAAACAAGCGACCAGTTGATCCAGAAATACACTTCTTTCCTGTACAGGCTATACATAAAGTTGTTAATGAATCTGATGTTGATATACTTTCTTTTGGAATATTTAAAGTTGGTGATTCTATATTTTATATAGACAGAGATGTTAATCTTAATGAGCCAATTGAAAATCATTTTGTTGTTAAAGATAGTTTATACATATTAGATGCTAACGAAGTTAGATGGATACCAAATATAAAAAGCAGCGATGATATGTCTCAGTTACTTATGTTAAATATTGGAAGCACCAAGTTTTGTCAGCCAATAGTTTGCAAGAAATTTAGGACACAAGATTAATGAGTGCTGCACCAGCGTTTAAGTTAAAGTTTAATGGAGACAGATTAAAGCAATATGTATCAAAATTAGCAAAAGAAGGAGTTGATAGAGTAAATAAAGAAATGAAATTGCAGATAGAAAATGAGAAGTTTTATGAAGAGTTAGAAATACTTGCATCTAATATAATATGGAATGAAGTGTACACAAAACATGATCCATTGTTTTATGATAGGACATTTGCACTATATAATTCTCCAGTGGCAGAAAGCGCTGGACTGGATATAACTAAAGTTAATGTAGTTCTCCGTGGAGGAGCAATTAAAAAGACTGGGCAATATACATATGGATGGTTTTTTGATCATCCAGAAGAAAGCCTTATTAAACCAAGCGGAAAACCACATAGGCCATTTATGCAGATACTAGTAAACGCATTAAGAAATAAAATAAAAGAACGAGTTGCCATGACTGCAAAAACAGTAATCAAGAAAGCAATTAAATAATGGGAATGTTTCTTGTTTCTAATATAGTTGAAGATATAAAATCAGCTCTTTCGTCTGTATTGAGTACATATTTTTTGGTAGAAGATTATATTATGATATGTGGAATGCTTAGGGCGTTTCCAGCGTGTAATATATATTATGATATCACTGTATTAAATAACATAGACAATACTAGTTCTGTATTCGCAAAACCCGTTATAGCAATAACTGGAAATAGAATGGGAAAGGCAAGGGGACTTGATACAAAAGTTGCTGATGGTAAATGTGAAGATATAATAGGAAATAGGGTTTATATAGATATAATTGAATTTACTAGGACAGTATATGTTAAATGCGTAAGCAAATATCCACTAACATTTCCTAGTCTTAATCCTGGAGACGATCCATATCAGATCAATCATAAGGAGTATTGTGATAAATTATGGGGATTATTATATTTAGTGTTCAATACTCAAGAATCTAAATTTGCCGCAGTAAATCTTTACAGTGTAAACTTATCTGCATCGCCAATAGAATACTCTACTGAGAGCGAGACCGTATTAAGTGGTGAGTTGAAATTCACTGCACATCTTCAGAGAATCATTGAGTAGGTATTCACATGGCAGGCGAAGACTCTAATGTAAGTATTGGTTTAGAAATTGAACCAGTAGGAGGAAATGTATTTAATCTGCTTGAACAGCAAGCAGATGCATTTTTTCAAAAGATGATGGGAATGTCAAAAGTTCCTATCGAGATACCACTGCGCGTAGTTCCAGATAAATCTAGTTTAAACAGCGCTACTGCATCTCTTCAATCTGAATTAGGAAGTAGGTATTTAAGTATTGATGTATTTGCAGATGCAAGAACAAGTAGCGTTGATGAGGCAGTAAGCGATTTAAGGGCTGCTGCAAAAGGAAAATCTATAGCAATTAAAGCTGTATTAGATACATCAGGTATTTCACTTCCAACCTCTACTGCTTATTCATATCAAGGCAATCAACCTCAAGGTCAAATAAATCCACAGTTTATTTCTCAGCCTAGAGTATCTGGTGCTTATTCTGGATCAAGGGGAGTTGGATCAAAAAGATTAGTTGATCAATATGGAATTGAAATACCTAGAGTTGCAAGCGAATCAGAAGCTAAGAGAGTTGCTGAAGCCAGGGCTGAGTTAGCTGAATATAGTGCAGCGGTTAATAAACCAATCAATGCAGGTCCAGTTGCAGAACAATTTAGAAGCGAAATCGAAAAGCTTAAAGCAGAGATAGCACATTTAACTAGAACGAAAGATATAGTTGGACTTGAATCAAGAAGATTTGATGTAATCAGAGATCCTGTACATGGAGCAATGGACCCATATAGAGAAACTGTAATTAGGGGTAGAGAATCAGATCCAGAGACAGGAAAGCCAATTGGTGAAATAAAAGAATTGAGTCGAGTTAAAGAAGAAGCTGCAATTGTTGCTGCCAATAATCAAATATTAGAAATTAAAAATAAAATCATATCAGCAGATGAAATTGAAACAAAAATCATAAGAACTCAAACTGATTTAATGCAGCAACTTACTGTTGCAGAGCAGAAGAGATTACTTAGAAGATCAATACAAGAGCCATCTAATATTCAAGATGCGCTTGAGAGACAATCAAGAGCTAGGTCATATGCATCACAGCTAGTATCTGGACCAGAATGGACAAGAAATGTAGTTGATGAAAGAAGTAAAACAATTGGTGACAAATCTATAACATTACAGACAACTGAGTACACTAGAGCGATAAATGCTACAACAAATGAAGTTATAAAAATCAGTGAAGCGACTGGAGAATACACAAGGAAACAAGTTGAAAACAAAGAAGCTATAGCAAGAGCAAAAGAAGAACATGCAAGATGGCTTGATAAAATAAAATATAATTCAAAGCTATTAGAGGATCAGCAAAAAAGAGAGGCTGAAGAAGAAAAGAAAAGAAATAATGAAAGAATTGCACAGATAAAACATAATTCAAAAGCATTAGAGAATGAGCAGAAATTAATAGAAAAAACAATTGATCAAATTAAATCAACAACTATAGCTAGAGAAAATATTTCTGCATTTCAAAGTGAATTAAGATCAAGGTCGCTTGGTGAGGGCTTTAAAGAATCTGCACCGAATAGATTATACAATGCAAAAACTGGTGATGTTGGCCAAATACAACAATACTATAAGGTCCATCATGATGGATTAGCTAAATGGAGCGTAACACTTAGAGAATTTAATACTCTTTCTGGAATCGCAACTGAAAGAATTATTCATGGCGCTGCTGCCGCTAAATTTTTAGGTGACTCTTTATATCGTGCCGGCGAAAAAGTATTTATCTGGACTGCTGCAACTACTACATTATTTACGTTTTTAGGTGTAATGAGATCGTTAATGAGACAGGTTAAAGAATTAGAATCAAATGAAGTGTTGCTATCTCGCGTTAGTGATAGATTAGTTTACAGTGTAAACAACGCTGCTGCCGCTTTAACAATAAAGCAAGAAATAGCAAGAGAGCTTACACGTGATATAACTTTATATACTGCTGCTATTGGTGGCTCAGCAACTGAATCTCAAAAGGCTGCTACGTCTTACCTTAGAGCAGGTCAGACTCAGGAAGAAACATTAATGTCTGTTAAAGCCGCATTGATAGCAACTCACATTGCAGAAATAGATGTTGCTCAAGCTGCGGAGTTTCTTACGTCTGCCTATCTTCAGTTTAACCTTACAGCAAAAGATCTGCTTCCTACGCTAGACTCCCTTAATACACTATCTAATAATTATAAAGTTACAACTAAAGACCTTCTTGATTCTATTTCCCGTACAGGTGAAGTATATGCAGAACACAATGGAACATTAGAAGAGCTAGCTGCCGTTACGGCAGTTGTTTCTCAAGTTACATCTCGTACTGGAACTCAAATTGGTAATGCAATTAAAACTATTCAGTCTAATTTAGATAGGCCAGAAACCAGAAAGATGTTATTTGAAGAACTTGGTGTACAGTCGCACGATGCCGCTGGTGAGGCAAAAAGTTTTGGTAGAATGTTAATTGAGTTAAGAACTAGAATGCTTGGCGTATCAGATGCAGAACAAAAACAAATACAGCTTGGTGTTTCAAATATAAGACAAAGATCAATATTAGCATCTGCAACAAGTAATGTAGCTGATATTATGGTTGCAGAAAATAAAGCATTAATGGAGTCTGGGTCAGCAATGCGTGAATATGAAGAAAATTCAAAAACATTGTCAGTTGCATTACAGAGGCTGCAAGGCGATTTCTCTGTATTAGCAAATAATACTAGAGGTCCGATTGGTGATTTAGTTAAAGAAATAACAGCACTACTATCTGGGTTACTTAAGGTTATCAACTATTTTAGCGTTATACCTAGCTTTATAACTCGTGGTACCATATTTTTAGGCTTAACAATTGCAATTCAAAAGCTTACTACAAAATTATTTCCTGCTACAGCAGCTTTGGCATCAATGAATTTAGTTACGGCAGAGACTTCTGCCACATCTGGAGCAGCAACTGGATCATTGGCTGCCTTTAATGCTGCATTAACTAGAACTGGACCAACTGCTGCTGGAGCTGCTGCTGGCATGTGGACATTTGCTGGAGCATTATCTGCTGTAAAGAATTTTGCTATCGGATTATTTAATCCACTTACAATTACTATTGGCGTTTTAACTATATTAGCTTCTGTGCTTCTTGATGGACTTGCAGCAAGCAACGCTTATTCTCATGAACTAGAAAATCAGATTACGTTAAATGATCAGCTTATTGCATCTGAAGAGAAAAAGCAAAAGGCATACAGAAGTAGCGCTGAAGCTATATTGTCAATTACAGATGAAATGATTCGACAGAATTCAATTCAACGATCTGGAGGAGATCCAAAGAAAGCGTTAGAGAATTATGAGATAATGTTAAAGGATATGAATAAGATTGCGCAGTCTGCTGGGTATCCATTATTTACAATGCCGATAGATTTAAATGACTTAGATAAAAACTTAAAAGAATATAAGGATAAAGTAGTTGCTAGAAACACTGAACTTGAAAGTGATTCAAAGAAAAGAGAGAGAAGGAGAATAGAACAGCATATATCAATTACTAAAAATAATTTAAGTAAAGAACAGGAATTACTTAAAGATATAACAGGTACGTTTAATAGGGACATTGTTCCAAATGATGCATTGTTTAAAAACAGAATGAACACTATTCCTGGATTAAGAAAACCAATACTTGGAATTATTGCTGAAAAAATTGGTGCGCCAACAACTGAAAATCTAAATGAATATATAAATAAATTAAGAGAAGTGCGCGAAGCATTAAGAGAAGAATTAAAAAATACACCATTTGGAATGGGTGGGCAAATAAAGGAAGATATATCATCAATAACAAGTTACATAAATCAATTGGATCAGATATCAATTAAACTTAATTCGCAAAAAATTAAAGTAGATGAATTAAATAATAGTCTTGAAGAATATAAAGACCAATTAGAAAAAGCCGGTAAGCCTCTTGACGCAACAAGTCAAGATAAACTTAATAAAATAATTAAAGCACTTAGAGATAATGCGCATAACGTAAATACAGAAATGGAAGGCATTAAAAAGAAGATTGAAACAATGAATAACTTTGGAATACAAGTTCCGTATGAAGAATATGAATGGGCGTATCATGTACTTAATACCTCTTTAGAGGAATCAACAAGAAACTTAGAAGCATGGAGAAAATTAGAGACTGAAGTAAGCAAAGACTATATTAAGGGTCTCGAAGAAATAAACAAGAAGACACAGGAGAATAGAGATGAATTTAAAAAGCTGTGGGATAAAGCTAGGTTCTCTGCATTATTAACTAAGTTTAATGATGACGCCAAAACTGCTAATGATTTAATTGAAGGAATGGTTGTTAATTCAGCTAAACTTAAAAATGCAGAGCTTCGTATTTCTGGTGGACCAGCAGAAATAGGCATATTAGATGATAGAATAAATTATATCAATCAACAAGTTAAAAAGGCCATTGATGATTACAATAAAATACAAAGTGATTTACTGTCTGGCAGGAGTAAAGATTATGTTGCTGATCTTGCTAAGGCAGAAAATATACGCTCTACTGTACAGGATAGATTGAATGATTTAAAGAGTCTTGAGTTTGAACGAGCAAAAAAGATCAGGGACACTGAAACTGAAATTACATTAGAAAAGAAAAAACAGACTGAAGAAGCATTAAAAGCTCTTGGAACAATGGATGAAGAATCTAAATTGAGATTATATGCAATGGCACAGTATTTAAGAGAGCATCCTGATACTAAAATTACACTAGATGATTTATTTATGGCAGACCCGCAGAGCGCAAGTTTAATGCAGAGATACTTTGGAAAATACATTGAGTCAGATCCAACTAAAAGTAAAATTGGAAAATATATTGGAGCAGTAGATTGGTTTGGAGTAAGTCAAGATACATATAGTCAATATCAGCAGATGGGAAAATATAGAGCAGATATGAATAAAGAATGGGTTGATAAAGTAGTAGAAAGAATTTCAGATATTAATACACAGATTAAAATCATTGCAGGAAGCATGAGCGAAACTGAGAAAAATTTAAGAGCAGCTTTTGAACCAACTAAAGGATTAACTTATGAAGTTGATAAAGTTACAAATACATACAATATTACAGTTGGTCCAAATGCAGTCGATATTAAGTCTCTTAATCTTGGAGAGTCATTAAAGAAAGGCATTGAAGCTGGTATAAATATTGCAATAGAAGAAGCAAAGAAGCATGAATATATACCTAAGCCAACAAATGCAATAGAGGCTCCTGCATTAAATAAAGCAACTGGCGGAAAGCTCCCTGGAGTTGGAGCCATTCCTATAGTTGCTCATGGTGGAGAATTGATTATACCTAAGAAGAATGTTGATCAGGGACTTGCTGGTATAGTGGATTTTGCTGAATCGCAAGGTCTTATGTTTGCAGAAGGGGGAAGGGTTCCAACAAGTAGATATCAAATGATGCAAGCAAGAAGAGAAAAAGAGAGAACTAGAATATTAAGTAGGAGAGGATATTATTTTAGAAAGTTAAATGAGCGTAGAAAAGAACGTGGACTTGAACCAATTGAACGCGACATTAATGTACCTGACCCAATAGATCCAACAGGATTATTGCCTAACAATAGAAAACCTAGAAAACCTAGAACAATGGAGGAAAGAAGAGCCTATGAAAGAGAGCGCAGATTAAGTAGAAGAAGGTACTATCTTGATAAAATTGAAAAAAGAAAGCAAGAGATTGCTGATGAAATAAATGCAGAAAGAGAGGCACTTGGTCAAGATTTATTAGATCCAGATGATATTGCTGCTCAGCAGAATGCTGCTGTTCCAATAGCAGTTGCACCAGGCGGCGCAATGCGTGAATATAAAAGTGGTGTAACTCAAATGCCAGAATGGATGAAAGAAATTAGAGAAAGAAACTTGCGTAGAAATAAAGAAATTGATGAAAGAATTTCAGATCCATCTGGATTTAGATCACCATTGCTAACTTATAGAAAAGATTATTATGATAAAAGATATGGCACATATGGACTTGGTGGATTTGAAGCAAGGCAAGCTATGGGTTTATATGTTAATTCAAGTAAAGTATTTAGAGGATTTTCCGAAGGTGGAAAATTAAATGGTGATGGTCCAATTCCAATCCTTGCTCATGGTGGCGAATTAATTATACCAAAGAAAAATGTAGATCAAGGACTTGCTGGTATATTAGATTTTGTTGAGAAGTATGGCCTTAAATATAAAGAAGGCGGAACTGTTCCAGAAGTTAACGGTAAAATTAATTCTCCTATGTCTGGAAATACAACAATAAATAATGTGTACAATCTCACAGTACTTCCTGGAGCATTTAATATGGATTCAGTGATTGGAGAATTTAATAGAGTTATGGAATCAGTTGTTAAAGTTGAAGTAAGTAAGTTGCGATCCGAAATAGATAAGATGCAATATGCTCCATCAAAATCACCAAGATTTAGAAAGGGCATTGAAAGTGCATAGTAACCATGAAATAAGTTTACACTGTAAACAAAAGACTATACATCGTGTCAACTAGCATAAGAATAGTTATGTATGTTCTTTATAGAACAAATAATGATGAACCAATTCAATATCAGAGATTTGATTTTGGCACTACAAAATTTCCGAACGTCCCTTTATTTTCAAGAGAACCATCTTATGAGCGAGATGGCAATATTGGATATGGAAAGAAAAGAATTGATTGTACATTAACTGGATTTATTGAAGAAAATGATGCATATGAACTTCAGTTATTATACGCAAAGTTAGATGAAGTATTTGAACATAATGATATTAGGTTTACATATAAGATAGAACAAGAATCTCCTGCTGGTTCAGGCGTCTGGAATACAACAGTTGTAATGGACGAAGAACCAGTATATATAGATAAAGTTAGTGAACCATCTGGGTGGAAGTTTTATAATGGTGAATACAATATTGCTTTTCATTATTATAAAAATGACGCATATACAAATGATCTTGGTATCATAGCGCATTATCTTCAAGATGCAGCATGTGTTGCATCTCCAGGTGCAGCGGCTCTTTATCTATTTGAACCTGCGCCAAGCATAGGGAGAAATACTGATAGAAAAAGAGATTGGAATTCAAGCGGTAAAAGCAAGAGTGGAAAAAAAATAGGAAATGAAGTAATGATAGATATCAAAGGTTTTCTATCTGCTGACAATGAAGAAGATTTATATGCAAAGATGACAGAGATGGAGGATGCGCTTAAGGTTATTAAAGGAACATTGACATATGGATCTTTTACAAAACAAGTTAGATTAGTTAGTGGACCAAACTTTTCTCCTATATTTATACGTAATCACGTTGATTATACAATTAGGTTTGCATATAACACAGAAAACCTGTACGAAATAACTACTGACTTAAAGTTTTCAAGAATGCATAAATTTACTAAAGTAAAAAACAGATTGTATTGCAAAACAATAAAAGTGAAGCAATATACAGGATGGTCTGGTGAATATATATCTGGTCAGTATATAGATTATTCAATTAGAATAAAAGGAAAAGATAGAGAAACAACTAGATATATGCTTAAAGATGAACTTGCCAGTATTATATTTAGTGGAGGATATGAAATGGATGGCGGAAGTGAACATTGGTTGGATGACAATTTTATAGAATTTAATACTAAATATTTTTACAAAACAGCTATACTTCCAAATGTTGATTACGATGCAATCGTTCCTTCTGGGTGGAATATACAGTGTTAATATGAAATATGTGTGTCATATTAGCGGTGGAATAGCATCTGCTGCTAGTTGGATTTTAGCGCTTGAAAGGTACGGAGAATGTGATGCTGTATTTGCAGACACAAATAATGAAGACGAGTATCTATATCATTTTTTAAATGAACTTGAGATGTATACTGGAATTGAAATAACCAGACTTGATCAGGGATATAGCATATGGGATATATTTAAGAACCATACTGCGTTTACAAATGGAAGTGCTTGCTTAGGATCATATTATTTAAAGCAAGTTGCACTTGAGAACTATATGTTAAGGACGTATAATATTATAGACTTAACAATACTTATTGGATTTTCTCCAGATGAGGATGATAGAATCGAGAGAATAAAGAATAAAAATCCAATGTTTACCTTTGATTTTCCATTGTTATGGGGTAAAGGAATGTTTAGGTGTGACATAATTAAATTTCTAATGGATAGAGGCATAAAGATTCCAAGGTTATATAGTCAAGGATATGGTCACAATAACTGTTGTGGTGCGTGCATTATGGCAGGTATATCTCAATGGTCTGGATTATTAAATGACAGGCCAGACAAATTTGCAATTGCAGAAGAAACTGAAATTTACATAATAAATAAACAAATAGAACGCAATAGAAAAATATTTACAATATTGAAAGATCGCAGAAACAATGAGATCAGAGCATATCCATTAATTCAATTAAGAAGAGACATTAAAAGTGGAAGAAGGATTCCAAATGATAATTGGAGATCAGATCCATGTTCATGCATGATATATTAATATGTTAACACCACCATCAAATCCTTTATGTTGTTATATAGGTCGCGGGTGTGCGCTATGTGAATGGACTGCACCAGATGAAGATGTTAGATATTACGAGATATACATTAGTACAAACAATTATATATTTACATTGTGTCAAAGCAATGTATTTAATACAAAGGTAATGCTACGTGGATTACCTGTCAATAAAACAATATACCTTAAAATTAGATCAGTGTACTTCTCCTCTGGAATTGAGCAGTATAGTGATTTTTGTTATATGAAAAAAGCCTCAACGAATAACAACCCGATAACGATGAGAGTAACGTCTGTGAATGGAAGCAAAATACTTGCTGGATCGCTATTTAATTTTCTTGATAGAAAAGCTGGTAGAATAATTTCATTGGCAGCAAGTGAAGAGATTAATATATGCCGCTCTTAATTTCAAATTATTTTAGTGGAGATGCACTGGACGCACTTGCTCTTGGTAGAGTATGTGCAGTATTGCTAGATGAATCTGGAAATGCATTAAGAAACGTAGGTATATGTGCGGGTGATTATTGGGAGATGGATACATATGAAGCTGCATCACATAATGATTTCTGTATACCAATATCAGAAGATGCAGAAATTGCAAGGCATGGCTATATATTAATAGATGACGATGACTTTGAATTGATTGATACACCTAATGGTCAGAAGTATAGAATAGAATTTTGGTACAGAGATAATGATATTGCATTTGATAGATCAGTTGATGAATTAATTGAAGTAGTATATTTATATTGGCGCAATGGACAATTTACTTCAACTGATTTAACACTTCAATCAGCTAGGCAGACATTACTTTACACTGTAAACTTAAGTGCTGTCTATAGTCAAACAGATGAGATATTAAAGCTGATGTGCTGGTTGTCAGTTAATGGAGTTACAAACAAACTCACTACAAATGTACAATTTACATTAAGAGACTTTGATGAAAATGAGATATTTGCAATTGCACTATCTAGTCATGCCACATTATTGCCAGGAATATTTAAATATGAATATGAAGTTGAATTAGATCCAGATCAGATTTATATTTTAAACGCAGTAATTACTGATGAGCATGGCATAGATAGAGATGCATATATTGATATAATCAGTCTTGATTAAATGATAAAAGCTACTTCAAGATCAAATATATTATATGGGTTAAGCGATTTGTTTAAATTAGATATATGCGCTATGAGCAACAGATCTAGAGTAGTGCATACAAATACACTCAAAACAGATTTTGCATCAGTATTAGCAGAATTCACTCTTGTAACTCCAGCATTCAACTGTGATGCAGGAGAGCTATATTTTAGAGATAGATCAAGATTTATAGAAATCAAAAACGAAGAAGCAATACTGTCTTCTCTTGTACAGGATGGTGATACAATTGAAATAAGCACAAGTGAAGATGGCGCAATAGATAACAATAATTTAATTGCAGTCAATATATAATGTCTACTAGATTAGTCCCGCAAATATCAGGTGGAATGCCATGTCCAACAAATATAAAATACAGCAAGATAGTTGGAACAAGTCCAGCAATTGCAGAGATAATATATGATAGCGATGATTTAACTGGATATACAATGCCAAACTTTGGTGACGATATAATGATACAAATAGATAATTCTATATATTATGGATTTTTATTTAGAAAAGAAGAGGTAATGAGTAATGAAACAGGAGATACTGAAGTAAAATTAGAGTTAGTTAATTGGATTGATAGGCTTAATGACTATTACATATTTGGTGCATTTAATGTTACCGAACAAGATGGAAGAACATGGCATCTTCTTCCTAAGATGTGGGATACACAAGAAAAGATTTATGTTACCAGAGAATTAGAACAATATGATTTTAATACAGTGCAGAACATACCAGATGATCCAACATCTGCTGGTATAAGCGTAGTTGCAAAAAAGAATCTTTTGTCATCTGCAACAATACTAAATATGATATGCGACAAAGCATCTACATTTCTTGGATATCCTGTAACGTGGAGCGCATTAAATGCATCCGTTATAAATATACTTAAAATATCAAAGCCATTAAATATTGATTGGCAAGACGGTGTTACATTATTAGAGGCACTTGGTCAATTATTAGCAAAGACTAACATGACATTTGTTGCTGGTCCATTCGGTACACTTAATATTGTATTAAAAGGATTTCCAGATTATCTTTTCTTTCAAGATTTTCTTAATGGTTTAGTTACGATGTGTCCACTTGAAGGGGTAGAGTCAAGCCGTGGTCAAGAAGTAAATGAAGAAGGCCGTGCTGTATTGTTAATAGGCGAAAGAAATAAGTATCAATACGTTATGCCATGTAGACCTGGATGGAATTATACAAAGTGGAATTTTGGATTTTGTTATGATAGATTTCATTTAAAAGCTGTATTAGAAGATTTAAATTTAACTCCATTTCATAAATTAAAAGATATGCCAATTGAATATCATGATGATGCAAATTGGTCAGAAAATGATGATGGATTTGGTAAAGGCGCATGGAGTACAAAGTCAACTAGAAATGAAATGTCTATAAATGAATACATAGATAAAATTTGTTTTCATTCTTATGTAGTTGATTGTGCATGTTTTTTAGATGACTTTCAAATGATAGCAGATTACAAAGATGAAGGAACTGGAAAATATAATTTTACTGCAACTTTTCCTCCGTCAACAGTATATGATGTTGGTGCATATGGAGATCTTAATAGATATAATTTAATGCCATCTGGTCATATATATAACGACACAACTAAGAAATGGTCTAATATGAAAAGCCTTTATACATATCCCTGGAACACAATTGATCCATCTTTATTTAAAAACTATGAATCACTATGGCCTGTGTCACAAAAGCTAGTAACTGATTCAAATGTTAGGGCGATTGCATTTTGCGCAAACAGGAATCTTGTGCCAGGTGAAGAGTATATAGTAAGTGAACAAATGTTTTTTGTTCCAACAAAAGATTTTAATCTTGATATAGAAGAAAAGATAGACGATACAACAAATAAAACAATATATATTCTAAGGGCAATGTTTGGTGGAATTAAATATATTTTAAATGAACTTGAAAAAGCTAAAGATCCATACTATTATGAACCAGATCATATACTTCTTATGGTTAGTTTTGATAGAGAAATATATACATTTTCAAAAGGTGATATGTCTGGGATAAAACCAAGAATGAAAAAGCATACAATCAAAAATCTTCATAGAGCTTTTGTAACTGGTTTAGAAAAGTTTATACTTGCAGAAAATTTTCAACAGAATCTAAGAAAAGCTGGAGTTCCGACTCCTGTTACTCCTGTACTAGCGCCATATATAGCAAATAAAATAGCTGACATGCTGTTATTTCATTTGGCTGTTACCAGTACAGGAATGATTACATTTGAAGACATGGCTGGTCAAGAATGTGACGGAATAATAGAAAGTGTCAATGTATCCTTTAATGATGAGAGCGGTGTTACAGAAGTTGTTAATTTCAGCAATTCAGTTGACTATAATAAAGAGATATTATCACCATATGTATTGAGAGTTAGCAAGCCACTGAAAACTGATTCTGTTTTAAATAGAGAAAGACTTCAAGAAATAGCATCTATGGTTGGCGGTACGCTTGGGAAATTAAATCAAGGATTTGATACAAATAATCCGTTAAATGATGCACAAGGAAGAGATACATTCGAGCATTTATTTCAAGGTCATAGGAGTGGAGACCACAATCAAAATTCAAATGTTATAGATGTTATAATTGATGCAATAGGCGGAATAGCCGGTGCATTAAAACTTAATGATAGCGATGTTGTAATAGGTGAATAATAAATGAAACTAACGACATCTCGTAATTTAAAAAACTCAGTTCAGCATTACAATGAATATACTTTATCTTGGTCAGGATGGCCGGGTGGATATACTAATACAACTAAAAGAAGGCTAATACGCAATAAGGTAAAGTTAAAACATTTTTCAATCAGCACGTCTAAAATTGATGTAAGCGATCTTGTTACATGGGGAGTCGATCCATCTGGACTGACTTCTGAAATAAGAACCGTTACAGATGGGATAGTATTAGCAAGGGCATATTATGACGGAACAGTTAATACAGGAAAAATATATAGCGGTCATCCAGTTGTATTAGATACAGTAACAGGAAAAGCTGTTACAGGAATAAATGATTCATGGGGAGATGATGAATATACAATTATAGGTACTGCATTAAAAGATTTTGATAGACTTGCACCATATACAGGAGATGAAGAGAATAGAAATGTAATACCAATAAGGTTGATAAAGCCGCAAATGAATGGTGTTCATCATGCAATTACAATAGATAACGATTCGCTTATTCCATACCCAAGATATAATTCAACTAATAGATCAGAGCTTCCGATTATATTATTAGATTATGAAATGAATCCACTTACGTGGAACGAAAGAACTCCACATCAAAGTCCAAGAATAGTTGCTGCATCTACAGTTGGATGGCTTCCACCAGATACATTAGTTGAAGTTAATTTTGATGGCGACCATTTTGTAATCATTAAAGGTCCATCAAGGTTAGTTGGATTTACAATTGATCATGTCTACAGTTCAAGTACTGATACATGTATCGGCAAGTCAACTCCAGCAAATGCATTAGTTCAGATTGCAAAGAATGTAGGTGGAGTATATAATAAACAGAAATATTTAAATGGTGAACCAGTTCTTGCATTATGGAAAAATTTACACTGTAAATATTTTGAAGCTGATTCAATGGTTTCTTCTGTACAGGAGAGATCACTAGATTGGTTATTAGATCCATTTGATTGTCATGATGAATGTGATTCAAGTTCTGAGCCTCCATCTGAATCTGAGCCTCCATCTGAATCTGAATCTCCATCTGAATCTGAGTCTCCATCTGAATCTGAATCTCCATCTGAATCAAGTGAATCTCCATCTGAATCAAGTGAATCTCCATCTGAATCAAGTGAATCTCCATCT
>ERZ795059.1596-NODE-1596-length-25039-cov-16.790706_pt1 | contig 25039 bp, 23 predicted proteins | sample MGYA00375143_ERZ795059 | MGnify/ENA primary metagenome ERZ795059 (study PRJEB30188, sample SAMN05720168) | activated sludge metagenome | isolation source: Anaerobic digester | place: USA | collected 2015-01-07 ... | reverse complement strand
ATATTTAGCCGTTTAATAGACAAAAAAACAGGAGGATTATCCTCCTGTTTTTTATTTTTTACATTCACATTCTTTGCTGAGCATATTTTTTTTGATCCAGAAATCTATTTCTGATTTTGCTTTTTCAAATGATTGATCGCCTGTGATTATAATAGTGCTTTTTTCGGAAAAATGGACATTGGGCATGTCTTTTAAGACAATTTGTTGCCATCCGTTTATCAAGTTCTGCTTTATCATCATTTTGCCTTTATAGCAGATTGACTCTGATTGAATTTTTCCGATTGTCGCAATGAAAGCTTTTAAAAAATTAATTTTTCCTGAAATTAATTTTTTATCAAGACTATCAAGATAATCGCAGTTATCAATGATGATTTTTTTCACTTCTTGAGCATTCAAGTTCTGATTTATTCCCCAAATATAAGCTGCTAAGGCAGAAACAATCGGAGCTGAAGCAGATGTTCCGCTATGCGCTGCGCGTTTATTCCTTGTTGTCGGTCCCTCTATTAACACTCCTGGCGCGGCAATATCTACAGTTTTCTCTCCGTAATTAGAGAATTCTGCCAGATCGTCAGAATCATCTAAAGCTGCAACTGATATTATGCAATCATAAGAATAAGAGGCTGGATATTTGGGATTTTCATCATTATCATTTGAATCATTTCCTGCTGCAATTACCAATAATCCTCCAAAATCTTGATAAAGCTGGATTGCTGATCTTATTTCCGGAGACGAGATATCAGGATCCTGGAAAGCAATGCTAGCGTTGAGAATTTTAATATTCTGTTTAATGGCAAATTTTATTGCAGCTGTAAACATGCTTGGATTATAACTGTCTTTTATAATTTGCAATCCGGCTATTTTTGCGTTAGGAGCTATTTGGGCTATTATCCCAGCTACAAAAGTTCCATGAGGATTACCAGACATAGGATCATTGTCTGGGCTTGTAAAATCATATCCATGATTCGGATAATTTTTACCTCCATCCCATAAATGTCCTGATAGATCGCAATGATTATAATCAAGGCCAGTATCTAAAATTCCGACAATCACATCTTTGGGAATGTGATAATATGGGTGGGCGATAGCATCGCATTGATGGGTTGATTTCATTTCCCATTGCTTTTCCGAGGCAATGGAGTGTTGCTTAAAAGGCAAACAAATCAGCAAAAGAAAAGTTGTTAAAATAGCTATTTTTTTCATTAACACCTCCTTTGGCGTTTCTTTAGCATACAATCAAATATTATTTTGTCAATTGATAATAATAAAAAATATTTTTGATGGAAAAAACAGATTATCCCTGTTAAAAAGTTGTTTTGTTTGACTGTTATTTTAGGTTATAATGATATAAAAATATGGGAAGAAAGAAAAAAGATTCTGCAAACAAACAAAGGAGCAGGACTAAGTTTGAGTCGCCTTTTAAATTTAATTTTGACAATATCGCCCAAGACATAAAAGATAAGATTTGGGGGACTATTTTAATATTTTTTGCATTCGCGGTTTTTCTTTCTTTTTTCAATAAGGCAGGAATGGTGGGATTAAAATTTTTAGATTTTTTAAGATTAGTTTTTGGAAATGTAATATTTTTGATACCTTTGATACTGATAATAATAGGTTATGCTTTTTTCAATCAAGAATTAGAAAAAAGATGGAAAATAGCTCTGGCGTCATTATTATTTTTTGTCGGTCTAACTGGAATAACCGCAGTCGTTGCCGTTTCTTTTAATCATCAAACTGGATTCGCCGGGAAATTAGGTGATTTTTTAGTTGGAAAATTTTTTGTTGAAGCTTTTGGATTGCTTGTCTTAGGATTATTCCATATCACTTTATGCGTTATTTCTGTTTGGCTTATGATTCCATATTTGACTTATAGAGAATTTGAATTCGGAGATGATCAAGATGATGATAAAAAGAAAGATGAGCCTGTTTTGGTTAAGAAGATTTTTTCTCCTAAATTCGATGTAGAAAAAGTTCCAGAAGAAATCAAAGTCAATAATGGAGGAAAGCCTTTTGAAAAGGAGAAGGAGAAAGAAAAAGAAAAGAAAAAACCTTTAATAGAATTGAACGAGCTAAAAGATGATAATTATGTTTTTCCTTCGCTTGATTTATTAGATGATGAAGATAGCGGAGCTGATGCTGGAGACATAAAGATAAATTCAGCTATTATAAAAAGAACTTTGCAAAATTTTGGAATTCCAGTAGAGGTAACAGAAGTGAATATTGGACCTACTGTTACTCAATATGCGATTAAACCCGCAGAAGGTGTCAATGTTGCAAAGATAACAAGTTTGTCAAAAACTTTGTCATTGGCATTATCAGCGCATCCTATCAGAATCGAAGCTCCTATTCCAGGCAGACCATTGGTTGGAATAGAGACTCCTAATAAACAGAGATCAACAGTAAGATTAAAAGCTCTGATTTCCGATCATGGTTTTGAGGAAATGGAAACATCATTGAGATTGGCTTTAGGGAAAAATGTTTCTGGAGAACCAATATTTGCGGATTTGGCAAAAATGCCACATATGCTTGTTGCTGGAGCAACTGGATCAGGAAAAACAATTTGTTTGAATGCTTTAATAATGAGTTTGCTTTATGCCAATTCTCCTAAAACGATGCGTTTGATTTTAGTCGATCCGAAACGCGTTGAATTTCAAGTTTACAATGAACTTCCACATTTGCTTTGCCCTGTGATTTATAATGCTCAGAAAACATTGAATGCTCTTTCTTGGATGATAGAAGAAATGGATAGGAGGTTTGATGTTATTTCCGAGGAGAAAGGAGCTAGAGATATTCAATCTTATAATGCTAGGATTATAAAAAGAGGCAAAGAGCCGATGCCCTATATTGTTTTCATAATTGATGAATTAGCTGATTTAATGTCGACAAAAGGAAAAGAATTGGAAGCAGGAATCGTAAGAATTTCTCAGATGGCCAGGGCGGTGGGAATTCATCTGATTTTAGCAACTCAAAGACCTTCAGTTAATGTTATTACAGGTTTAATTAAAGCAAATGTTCCTGGAAGAGTTGCATTTAGAGTCGCTTCACAGATTGATTCAAGGACTATTATTGATTCTGCCGGAGGGGAAAAATTACTTGGAGCAGGAGACATGCTTTTTGTTTCAAGCAGATCGCCTAAACCTGTAAGGTTGCAAAGCGCTTTTATTGCAGACAAGGAGATTAAAAAGGTGGTTGATTTTATAGTAAGTAATACTCAAAAGAATCAAGAAGTTGAGGAGAAAGCAGAAGGCGTTTCTCAGGCTCATGATTCTTTGGCAGAAAGCGTGAATCAAAGATTAGAGAAAAATCAGCCAGCTGGGGAAATGGGAATTGGAGGAGCCTCTTCTGGTGAAGAATCTGATGATCCGATGTACGATGAAGCAAAAAAAATTGTTTTAGAAAGCGGTAAAGCTTCTTCTTCTTTTTTGCAAAGAAGATTGAGGCTTGGATATGCTCGCGCTGCTAGATTGATAGATTTGCTTGAACAAAATGGCGTGATTGGTCCCGGGAACGGGGCAAAACCAAGAGAAGTTTATGGATTTTCCGGAGAATCAAGCTCTGCTTTTGATGAATCCCAGGGAAATATAGAAAAAGAAGATGCTGATAGTTCTAATAACATAGATGAATTGTTATAAAATAATACCCTAATGGAATAATTCATAGGGCAAGAAAATATGACTAAAAAGAAAAAAGAAGAAGGAACTGAAAAAGAAACAAAAGACAATAGTTATCAGCTTCAGGAAGCTATTGAAGAAATTCAAAAGAAGTTTGGAGAAGGAGCGATAATGAAACTCCAGGATATTAAAGCTGTTGATGTAGATGTGATAAGAACAGGATGTATTTCTATGGATGTTATTTTGGGAGTGGGAGGATTGCCAAGGGGAAGAATCATAGAGATTTTTGGAGGCGAGAGTTCGGGAAAAACGACATTGGCATTGCATTGCATCGCTCAAGCTCAGAAAATGGGAGGAGTGGCTGCTTTTATAGATGCAGAGCATGCTCTTGATCCTGAATATGCAAAAAAAATAGGCGTAGATACAAAAAATCTTTTGATTTCTCAGCCTGATTCAGGGGAAGAAGCCTTACAAATTGTCGAGACGTTAGTTAATTCTGGAAAACTTGATATTATTGTTGTTGATTCAGTAGCAGCATTAACGCCAAAAAATGAAATAGCGGGGGAGATGGGAGAAATGCCTGTTGGTTTGCAAGCTCGATTGATGAGTCATGCCTTAAGAAAACTTTCAGCGATTATTGCTAAAACAAAAACGATAGTGATATTTTTAAATCAGACTAGAATGAAAATTGGAATAATGTTCGGCAATCCTGAGACTACGACTGGAGGTATGGCTTTGAAATTTTATGCTTCGGTAAGGATAAATTTGAAAAAGATAGCTCAAATTAAACATGGAGAAAATATTATAGGCTCAAGAGTAAAAGCTAATATTGTTAAAAATAAAGTAGCTCCTCCATTTAGGACTTCAGAATTCGATATTTATTTTAACGAAGGTATCTCTCGTTCTGGAGATATTATGAATGTGGCATTGAAAAATGATATTATTGTAAAAAAAGGCAACACTTTCTTTTTTGGAGAAGAAAAACTTGCTGCTGGAACTGAAGGAACAAGGCAAATGTTAAAAGAAAATAAAGATTTGGCAAATAAAATAGAAAAAGAAATATTAAAAATATCAGAAGCAAAGGTTTAAAATTATTTTTCAATTCTTAATTAAATAAAAAAAGCGCTCATTTGATGAAAGCGCTTTTTTTATTTTTGATTTGATTTTTTTTGATAAATGTGATTTAATAATAAAAATTGGGAGAATAAATATTACACCCATTAAAGTTGCAAATTAAAAATATATAAGGGATAGGAGGCTATAATGGATATAAAAATGGAGACAAATAAGATTAATTCTTTTGTCACGCGTCAGGACCTCAAGCCAGTTAAAAATCTTTTTTTAGATGTTGATGAAATCTTAATACAAAGCGAGCATGTGAGAATGGGAATTCGTAATAATTATCTGGTGGAAAAATTAAATCTTCCAGAGATAGAATTCGATGAATATTCGAAAAATTGCGTTGGGAAAGATTTGCATCATATTATTTCTTGGCTCTCGAACAAAAATAAAAACGGCCATAGTTTTGATCCAGATAAGGCATATAATGAAATATTTGAACAAGAAGCTAACATGTATAGAAAAGGCGCTATGAAAACGATGCCTTATGCTAAGGAATTTTTAGAAGAAATGCAAAAAAAGAAAGTGAGAATGGCTGTTTGTTCTGGAGCTAATAAAAGAATCCTTAGGAAAAAATTGGAATCTGCTGGAATTAGCGATTTTTTTCCTGATGATTCTTTGTTTTCTAGGGAAGAGGCTGAGAATCGTTCTAAACCTTCTCCTATGATATATTTAGCTGCGAGAAGAGCTTTTGGAGCAGAATATTGCGATTCAAGAGTAATTGAAGATAGTCAGGAAGGAGTAATTTCTGGAGATATGGCTTTTCTGCCTGTGATTGCGATGCCGACAAAATGGTCTAAATTGCAGGATTTTAATCGGGCTTTAATGTTAGCCACTAATGGTTTTCTTGATATTTTGGAATATCCTCAATATTATTTAGGATTTCCATTATAAATTAAAAAATAAAAAACACCTTTATTAAAAAGGTGTTTTTTATTTGCCAAAATAATTATTTTGAACTTGGCGATATTATTCCAAGTTGCCTTGCTCTTTTTATAGCGCTAGCTAAATTTCTTTGATGTATCGCGCAAAGTCCGGTTTTGCTCCTGGCTTTTATTTTTCCGGCAGCGGACAGAAAATTTTTTAATGTCACGCTATTCTTATAATCTATATTTTTTATATTTCTTCTGCAAAAATAACATTCCATATTTTTATTTTAATAAATATTATAACGGGATATCTGATAAATCAATTTCTTCTTCTCCTTCCTCAATTACAGGGATTTCTTCTTCTTTTTCTTGAGAGAAATCCTGCGCTTGTGGTTTCCCTGGGGAGAAAGCGCCTGGATTTGATGCGCCTTTAGGGCCCATTTGCAATCCTTCGGCTATTATTTCAGTTGTATATCTTTTATTTCCGTTTTTATCTTCCCATGATCTGGTTGCCAATCTTCCTTCGATTAATGCTAAGTTTCCTTTTTTTAAGTAATTGGAAATTATTTCAGCTAGCCTTCCCCAAGCAACAATATTGTGAAATTCAGCTTGCTGTTGTTTTTGTCCATTTTGGCCTTTCCATGTCCTGTTGGTAGCAATAGTGAAATTGCAAACCATTTGTCCGGATTGGGTATGCCTTGTTTCTGGATCAGATGTAAGATTGCCGATGATAAAAACTTTATTAAGATTCATATTTTTAGATGTTTTATTGATTTAACATTTCATCTAATTTTTTGTCGATTTCTTCCAAATCAGCTTTTTTCTCGTGTTTTTTTTCTTGAACGACTTCCTGAACGGGCGTTTCCTTGTTTTCTTCTTGATCTTGAGGAATTTCGCTTACATCTAAAGGTTTTTGCGCGTTTATATCCCTTCTTGATCTTACTTGCTTGTTTTGCAATATTTTTTCTTTTATTAATGAATATCTGAGTATATTATCTTGAAAATCAAGATAAGTTTTGATTGGATCAAGATTTTCTTCTTCACATTCAAAAACATAAGAAACCATGAAAGCTTCATTGTTTTTCTTTATTGGATATCCCAATTTGATTCTTGTCGGTAGGGTATCATGCTTTATCGAAACCTGATTTTTTTCAAGGTTTTCTTTGATTTGTCCTAACAGCTTGGCTGTTTGTTCCTCCGAATCGATTTTTAATAACATTGTCAATTCGTAGTTTTTCATAGTAATTTCTGTTTTATTCATGCTACTATATTATAATATTAACCCTGAAAAGTCAATTAGAATTATTTGACTATTTTGCTAAATATTTTATAAAAATGAAAAAAATCTCTTGCCAGGAGCGGTTTTTTTGTGTTTAATAATTATATGGATAAGATATTTAAAGCCTATGATATCAGAGGAATTTATCCTACTGAAATCAATGAAGACATTGCCTATAAATCAGGAATGGCTTTTGCTGTTTTTATTAAGGAAAAATATCCAGAATATAATCCAATTATAGGCGTTGCCAGAGATTCCAGATTGTCTTCCGAGGCTCTATTTTCAGCTTGCGTAAAAGGGATAACTGATATGGGGATAAATGTGGTTGATTGTGGTTTGACAAGTACTCCGACACTTTATTTTTGTTCCTGGTTTTATAATTTTGTAGGAGCGATAATGATTACTGCTTCGCATAACCCCAAAGAATATAATGGTTTCAAATTCGTAGGACCTGATGCTGTGCCAATAGATTTGAGAAAAGGATTGGGGAAAATAAGGGATATGGTTATTAAAAACGAATTTCAGCTTTCTGAAAAAAAAGGAACTATTATCAAGAAAGATCCGCTTTCAGATTATGTAGATAATGTTTTAAAAGGATTCGATAATTATAATTTTTCAAAATTTAAAATTTGCGTTGATACTGCTAATGCTGTCCCAATAATCGCAGCCAGAGCCGTTTTTTCAAGAATGGGGATTAATGCAGATTATATGTTCGATGAAATAGATGGTAATTTTCCAAATCATTCCGCCGACCCTACTATTCCTAAGAATTTAACTGCTATAAAAGAGAAAATGAAAGACGGAAAATATGATTTGGGGATTGTATTTGATGGTGACGGAGATAGAATAATTTTTTTAGATGAATCTGGAAATGATATTGTCCCAGATTTGATTACTGCATTAATTTCAAAAATAATTTTAAAAGAAAGACCTCAAGATAGGATCTTGTATGATGTTTCTTCCAGCAAATCGGTTGCCGAAACTATAGAAAGATATGGGGGAATCCCTGTGATAAGCATAGTTGGACATTCGCTTATTAAAAGCAAAATGCGCGCTGAAGGGATATATTTTGGAGGGGAAAAATCCGGCCATTATTATTATCAAGATAATAAATATTGCGAAGCTCCATTTTTTGTTTTATTTTCCATCTTGAAGCATATGATTGCTACTGGTCAGAATCTTTCAGATCTTTTGAAAGAATTCAGAACTTATCATGGCTCAAAACCTATAGCTATCAAGATTGATTCTAACACTGATATAAAAAATATTTATTCGATTTTGGAAGAAAAGTATAAAGACGGGAAGATAATAAAGATAGATGGTATAAGAATAGATTTCGCTGATTGGTGGTTTTTGGCTAGAAAGTCTAATACTGAACCTTTAATTAGACTTACTATTGAATCAAAAAACGAAAATTTGATTCCAGAGAAAGTGAAAGAGCTTGAAGCTATAATTTCAAGCAATCAATAAAAAAATCTCGCAAAAAGGCTATTTTAGGGCTTAATTGATTAGAAAATAAACGGCTAAGTGAACTTAGCCGTTTATTTTCAATACAGTATTGAGTTTCTGGCGAAACGGCTAACCGTTAAAAAGACAGGGACAAACCAACTTAGCCGTTTATTTGATTAATTTGATTTTTAAACTTCAATAATAACCGGTAGAACCATAGGTCTTCTTTGAGTCTTTTTAAATAGATATTCGCCTAATTCATTGCGGATATTATTCTTGATGTAATTCCAATTAACAGCGCCATCTTTTCCAGTGGATCTGCTAATTATTTTTACGACTCTCCTTCTTGTTTCAGTAAGCAAGTCTTTTGACTCTCTTAAATAGATAAAACCTCTAGAAATTATGTCAGGGGAGTTGCGTACTTTTCCAGTCGCATGGTCGACAATAGTTATGATTACAAATATTCCATCTTTAGAAAGTATGTTTCTGTCTCTTAAAACAACTTCTCCAACATCCCCGATTCCTAATCCATCAACCATAACATATTCCGATGGAGCCTTTTTCTTTGAAAATTCGAATTTATCTTTATAGAAATCTATTATTTGTCCATTTTCAGTAAAGATGATATTTTCTTCTTTTATTCCTACGCTTTGCGCTAATTTAGCATTTGAAGCAAGCATTGAGAATTGTCCATGCACAGGGAAAAAGAATTTAGGTTTCATTATAGAAATCATTTCTTTCAATTCTTCTTGTCTGGCATGTCCTGATGCGTGAATATCCATCATTTTATAATGATAGACTTCTGCTTTTTGTCTGAAAAATTCATCTTTTAAAGCCTGCACTGTTCTCTCATTGCCTGGGACAGTTGAAGAGGAGAAAATTACAGTATCTTTAGGATCTATTTTTAGATTAGGATATTCTCCAGAAGCAATTCTTGCTAAAACAGCTTTTTCTTCGCCTTGGGCTCCTGTGCAGATTAAAGTTATTTTTTCTGGAGGATAAGAACTGAGTTTTTTTGCCGGGATTATGGTATCTTTTTTGATTTTTACATATTTTAAATTTCTGCAAATTTCAATATTGGTTTTCATTGTGTTTCCATCAATCGCGACATATCTCCCATACTTCTCAGACAAAGTTATTATTTGTTGAATTCTGTTTATTAAAGAACCGAAACTTGAAGCTACAATTTTTCCTTTTGATTGCTTGAAAATCGTTTCAAGATTTTTCATTATTGTTTCTTCGGAAAGTGAATGGCCTTCTTCTTCAGCTCCTGTTGAATCAGACATCAAAATCCAAACGCCTTGTTGCGCAATCAACTTCAACTTTTGGAAATCTGTTGGTTTATCATAAATAGGGTTGGCATCGAATTTAAAATCAGAAGTATGGACTATATTTCCTAAAGGAGTTTTTATAACCATTCCTAAATTATCTGGTATTGTATGGGCTTGATGAAAGAATTCTATTGAGAATGGAAAAAGATTTATTTTATCCCCATCTTTTATAGTATTTATATTAAGTTTAGGTTGATTTGGAACCTCTTCTTGTCTTTTTAAAATTATTGCCTTGGTAAGAGCGCTGGCATAGATGGGCAATTCCGGTCTCCATATTTTATTCATTATATAGGGGACTGCTCCTATATGATCATAGTGACCATGAGTAAAAAGCACTCCGACAATATCTTTTTCTCTTCCTTTTAAATATTCTATATTAGGAATGACGCAGTCGACTCCAGGCATGTTTTCTCCTGGGAACATAAGACCGATATCTAATATTAAAATTTTCCCTTGGTATTCGAAGAGAGTCATGTTTTCACCGACTTCTCCTAAGCCTCCAAGGCAAACAATTTTTAAATTATTCTCCTTTGGAGAATTTTTTTTATCTTGTATCATAGTTTTTTAGTTGTGCCTTCGGTGGGAGTCGGACCCACAATCCTTACGGAATACGAACCTGAATCGTACGCGTATGCCAATTCCGCCACGAAGGCTTTTTAGTATTATTGTCTTTCACTTAGTTGCCAATTGTTATGCTTTACTGTTTTAGCGTATTGGTCAAGAGTATTTTTTATATCGCTATCTTTTTGGTTTTGACCAATAATATAATAAACAGCAGATAAAAGACCCAAATATGAATTAATTTTTATATCTGTCACATTTCCAGAGACAGGAAAATCGCAGTTAAGTCTTATGACAAGTCTGTTCTTGTTTGGTTGGAGAATCACTCCGTGGGCTGCTTGGGAACTTCCTTCTCCATTTGCGCCTAATCCTTGGAGGCTTTCTCCGATTTTGCGATAACCCATTTGCGCAATCGATGCGAATTTATCATCGCTTACAAAAAATATGTATTTATATTTTCTAAGATTTATTTTTTTTATTTGCGATAAGAAAATTTTTATTTCTTGAATATCTTCATTGAAAAGCCAGTGGACCATGGAAAAATACGTGCTTACATTGTAAGTCGGCGGGTCGGAAAAAGATGGAAACAAGAATATTTTTTTGACTAATTCTTTGCAAGGAGGATTAGGATTGCAAGTTATCAAATTAACATCATATCCCATGTCTTTGCAGAGTTTTGCCATATTGACTGCGTCTTTTCCTCCAGAAGCGCTTACGATATTTATTGATTTCCAGCTTTTTTCTATTCCTCTTTGCAAGAAATCTTTGTAATCGTGAGCTTTTAAAAATATGCCTCCGAATTTTTTAGTGAAAAGTTCAGCAATACAAGCTCCTGATCCACTACCCATGAATACATTGTAATCACTTTTAGGAATATCGATTTCAGGATACTTCCATTCCGAAAGAGTATCCAAAGTTTTAAGGACGTAAGAATCTAGTTTTTCAATTTTTGGATTCATATTTTATTTTTTATTTCCAGATTCTCTTAGTTTTTATGTACCAAGATGAGGCATTAGAAAATCTTTTGGAAAGATCTGCTCCTTTCCCATTCTCTATGCCTTTTATTTTTTGGTCGACAATGTAAGAGTTTTGAGGATTATAAAGAAATACACAGGGCGCGTCTTGAGAAATCAATTCTTGTAATTTTTCATATTTTTCAGTTTTTGAAAAATCATTTTCTTCTTCTCTTAATTGTTCCAAAATTTTGTCCACGGCTTTATTGTCATATAGTGAAAGATTGAAACCAGGATCCTGCGATTGGCTAGAATGCCAAAAAGGGAATGGATCAGGCATCATTTTTAGAGCATATCCGAAAATTAGGGTTTGATAAGCCCTTGGTCTTATTATATCTATTTCTAAGCTTTTTTCAGTTGGAGAAGTGGCTACGGCTTTTACTTCTAAATCAATTCCGATTTTTGCCCACTGCTCTTTTATTATTTGAGCAGTTTCGCTTAGATAATCGTTTTGATAGTTGCTTGTTTTGGTGGTGTAAACCGTGAGTTTAACCTCTCTGCTTTGGTTTGGATCGCCAAAACAGATTTGATTCAATTTTTCTTGAGTCGATCCTTTGACTTTTCCATTTCCCTTTTCAAGATTGTTGGGAATAAGTATTTCTTGGGCGTATTTTTCTTGGAATTTTGAAACAGCATCGGCTGTTCCTTTTCCAAAGATTCCTGTAATTTTACCTTCAGGATATATCTCAGGGAATTGGGCTAAACATTTTTGAAGCATTTTAACTTCTTCTCCTATAGATCCTTGCGCCAGGTTTGTCTTGAATTTAAAGTTTTGAGATTCTGGCTTTAAAAGTTTTCCATCTTGATTATATTCATACTTTAATCCTAAGAGTATTTCCTTGGCTTTATTTATGTCGTATTGATATGTGCTTGTTGGGGCAGGGAATCCGTAAAAATCAGGCAAGACAGGAGAATCGACTTTCTGTGCTTTTCCGCCAAAGACTTTTTTGATTATTTCATCTTTATCTGTGGCATAATTTAAAGCTTGTCTAAATTCTTTATTTTGGAATGCACTGTCTTTTAAATTGAAGAATAATGCGAAGTATCTTGGTATTAAAAATTGGTAATCATTGAATCCATGTATTTTTAATTCAGGCGATGGCCTAGTCATGAATCCATCTATTTTCCCGGCTTTAGCTGACTTTATTAATTCTTTTTCATCGGAAAAAACTAAAATAGTTAATTCTTTTATATAAGGTTTTTGAAGGTGATATTTATCGTAAGCCTCCAATTCTATAACTTTTGAGAAATCTTTTTTAAAGCCTGATTTTTTTATTTTATAAGGTCCTGATCCTATAGCTTGCTTGTTATTGTACGGAGATGTAAAGAATTCAGAAGCAGTTATATTATTCCAGATATGCTGAGGGATTATTTTTACAGTAAGCCTTTCTTTAAAATCAGGATAAGGATTTTTAAGCCTAAAGCGGATTCCAACATCTGAAATTTTTTCTACTGTCACACCAAGCCAATTAGGTCTTAAAGGGCTTTTATATTCCGGATCCTGGATTGTTTTTATAGTAAAAATAACATCGTCGGCGTCTACTTTATGACCGTCATGGAAATAAATATCTGATCTTAAATATACTTCATAAGTTCTTCCATTATCTTTTATTTCTGGGTCAGTGACCAATAAATCATTTACAAGATTTCCTTGACTGTCATAACGCATTAGACCGGAAAAAACTAATTCGTTCAAATCTCTTTCTATATCACGGCTTGCAAGCACAGGATTAATATATCCTGTTTTTCCAACTATTCCTTCAGTATATTTCCCTCCGAAAGCAGGAGCTTGCTTAGTGTTTGAATAATAAAAAGACACCACTAAAAAGAGGAATGATAAAACAAAAACGGCAACAGAAGAGTAAAGAGTTACTTTTTCTTTTTTATTTAAAAAACTTGGAAGTTTCATCCATTGTTTGAAGTTAGGCCAGTTGTGCATTGTTTAATCCTTTATTTTGAATAATGATTGATGAGAAGGACATTGATGAAAAACAATATAAAAAAGATAATACTTGCTATGTAAACTTTTTGTTGGATTCCTCTCTTTGTAGAATAAGTTTCTGAGGAACCGCCAAACATTGAACCTAAAGCAGTATTTCTCTGCTGCAAAAGAACAGTTATAGAGAATAAAACTGCTAATATTATTTGGATTATGTATAAAATGTTTAAATCTATCATATTTTATTTTTTTGTGAGAGAATCGAACGCTAATATCAATACAGTAGTATATAGAAGCGTCCAAAATCCTTTAATCTCTAATCCTGGAAACGCCATATCTAATAGATATATTATACCCATATTCAGCGCTAATCCGAAAATTCCGAATGTGATGATGTTTAAAGGGAAAGAGATAACTTTTAATATCGGTCTTATAATGTAGTTTATAAAGCCTAATGTCAAGGATATGAATAAAAATTCTTTAACTCCTTCAGGCAGTCTTGGTATTGAGATATTAAAGAAAATAGCCGATAGGTATAGGGCTATTCCTGCAGAGATTGATTTAACTAAAATCTTGCTGAGGAACATATCAATATAAATAAAAATACCATTTTAAGCCTTAAAAGTCAATTTTGGGGAGGGGCTTTTTATGCACAGTTAGTTTTTTAATTTATGAAATAAAATGTTTTTTTGTAAAGTTGACAGCGTTTGGAAAATTGATAATATATTTTTAGCAGTCAAGAGCTATGACTGCTAAAAATAAAAAATTAATAAAAATATTTATGAAAATAAATCCATTGGCAGATAATATTTTAATAGAGCCATTGACTCAAAAACAAAAAACAGAATCTGGTATTTTACTGCCTGATGGAGCAAACAGCCAGAGACCTGAACAAGGAAAGGTTGTTGCTGTAGGCCCAGGAAGGATTGGAAAAGATGGAAAATATTCTGAGATAAGATTAAAAGTAGGAGATTTGGTATTATTTACCAAATATGGACCTCATGAGATTAAGATAAATGATAAGGAATATCTGATTGCAAAAGAATCCGATATTTTAGCAACAATAGAATAAAATTTAAAAATAATTTTAATACTATTATGGCAAAAGATATTTTATATTCAGAAGAAGCCCGCAAAAAACTCAAATCAGGAGTTGATAAACTTGCTAATGCGGTAAAAGTGACTTTGGGTCCTAAAGGCAGGAATGTTATTTTGGATAGAGGATTTGGGACGCCTGTTATAACTAATGATGGAGTTTCGATAGCAAAAGAGATAGAACTTGATGATAAATCAGAGAATTTAGGAGCTGAAATAATAAAAGAAGTCGCTCAGAAGGCAAATGATATGGCCGGAGACGGAACGACATCAGCTACTATTCTTGCTCAAGCGATAATTTCAGAAGGATTAAGGAATGTAGCTGCAGGAGCCAATCCCTTAGCTTTAAATCGAGGCATTAAAAAAGCTTTAAAACAATCTATAGAAGAGCTTAATAAAATGAAGAAGGAAATATCCAGTAAAGAAGAATATGCTCAAGTTGCCACTATTTCGGCCGAAGATCCTGAAATGGGACAATTAATCGCTGATGCTATTCAGGAGATTGGAAAAGATGGAGTGATAACAGTAGAAGAGTCTAAAGGGCTTGGTTTAGAAAAAGAAATTGTTAAAGGTTTACAATTTGATAGGGGTTTTATTTCTCCATACATGGTTACTGATACCGAAAAGATGGTTGCCGAAATTACAGACCCTTATATTTTAATAACAGATCAAAAAATATCATCAATCGAATCGATTCTTCCTATTTTGGAAAAAATTGTTAAAACAGGAAAAAAAGATGTCGTGATAATTGCTGAAGATGTAGATGGAGAAGCATTAGCGACATTGCTTGTTAATAAATTAAGAGGCGGGTTTAATGCTTTAGCGATAAAATCTCCAGGATTTGGAGATAGGAAAAAAGATCTTTTGGAAGACATTGCTATCGTCACTGGAGCAAAGGTTATTTCAAAAGAGATTGGATTAGATATAACTAAAATAGAACTTGATTCTTTGGGAACGGCTAAAAAGGTAAAGGCAGACAAAGAAAAAACTACGATTATAGATGGAAAAGGGGATAAAAAAGAAATTGAAGCAAGGGTTTCTCAAATTAAGAAGCAAATAGAAGATTCACAATCAGAATTCGATAAAGAAAAATTTTTAGAAAGGCTGGCAAAACTTTCAGGAGGCGTAGCTGTAATAAAAGTAGGCGCTGCTACTGAAATAGAACAAAAAGTTAAGCAGCATAAGGCAGAAGATGCGGTTAATGCCACAAAAGCAGCTGTTCAGGAAGGAATTGTCACAGGAGGAGGAGTCTCACTTTTGAGGATTTCTGAATTGATTAAAGAAGAATCAGATGATCAAGACGAAATTCTTGGAATAAAGATTTTGAAAAAAGCTTTGAGACAGCCTCTTATTCAGATAGCTGAAAATGCTGGTAAAGATGGAGAAGTTATAGCTCATGAAGTTTTGAAAGGAAAAGACGATTATGGATATAATGCGGCTACAGACAAGTTCGAAAATCTTATTGGTTCAGGGGTTATTGATCCTGTAAAAGTGATTAGATCGAGTTTAGAAAATGCTGTTTCAGCCGCTTCTACATTGATTACAACTGAGACAATAGTTGTTCAAAAGCCTGATGACAAGAAAGATCAAGGAATGAATCCTTCGATGTATTAAAGTAAGATCTTGTTTCAAGATTCTTTATGCTTTATAATTCTATAAAACAGTCAGTTTCTAAAATAATTTTGCCAATTATAGCTATTCTGAAAGTTGGCAAACAAAAAATATGTCATTTTTGTTGATATTGGGAATTTTGGTATTAGCAATTGCATTATTTATAATTGCTAATTACAACGACTTAATAAAATTAAAAATAAGAGCGCAAGAAGCCTGGTCGGATATCGATATTCAACTGAAGAGAAGATATGATTTGATTCCGAATCTGGTAGAAACAGTTAAGGGATACGCTGCGCATGAACAACAGACATTAGAGAAAGTTATTCAGGCAAGAAATGCCGCGATGTCAGCTCAAGGGATTCCTGAGAAGGCAAAAGCGGAAAATGACCTCGCGCAATCGTTAAAAAGTATTTTTGCTTTATCCGAAAATTATCCTGATTTAAAAGCTGCAGCTAATTTTAAACAACTTCAAGATGAACTTGTCGATACGGAGAACAAAATCCAGGCATCAAGGAGATTTTATAATGCCAATGTTAGAGATTTGAATATTAAGATCGATGTTTTCCCTGCAAATATTATCGCTTCAATGTTCAATTTCTCGAAGATGTCTTTATTCGAGATACAAAATCAAACAGAAAGAGAAAATATTTCAGTTAAATTTTAATGGCAACTCTTTACACTCAAATTGATTCCAATAATAGGAAAACATGGCTTTTAATGGCCTTGTTTTCTTTAGTAGTAATCTCTGTAGGTTGGGCAATAAGTTATTATTACGGTAATAATGCTTTTTTATTTTTTGCCACTGGCTTGGCGATATTTCAAACTTTTTTTTCTTATTGGTATTCGGATAAGATTATCATGGCTTCTTTTGCGGCTACTCCTATAAAAAAAGATGATAATCCCGAACTTTATAGAATAGTTGAAAATTTAGCTATTACCGCGGGATTGCCGATGCCTAAAGTCTATATTATTAATACTCAGCAAATAAACGCTTTTGCTACTGGAAGAGATGAAAAGAATGCGGCAATAGCAGTTACTACTGGACTTTTGGAAAAATTGGAAAAACCGGAAATAGAAGGAGTGATTTCTCATGAAATGGCGCATATTGGAAATAAAGATATATTGTTGCAAACAGTAATTGTCGGTTTGATAGGCGTTATAAGCATTATTGGAGAAATGTTTTTTAGGGGAGGTTTTAATAATGACAGAGATAATGATAGAAATAACAGTCCACTTGCTATAGTAGCTATTATTTTTATAGTTTTATCTCCTTTAATCGGCAGATTGATACAATTTTCTGTATCGCGGAAAAGAGAATTCTTAGCCGATTCTACAGGAGCGCTTTTAACAAGATATCCTGAAGGATTAGCCAGGGCATTGGAAAAAATTTCTGAAGATAAGGTTGAATTCAAAAAAGCCAATACTGGAACAGAGCATCTTTTTATTGCTAATCCTTTTAGAGGAGAAAAAATAGCAAATTTTTTTTCAACACATCCACCAATAGAAGAAAGAATAAAAGCTTTAAGAAATTTAGAAAACAAATAATTTATTATGGAAGAAAAAATACATGATTTGTTGATAATAGGAGCTGGTCCTGCGGGAATGACAGCTTCAATTTATGCTTCTAGGTATGGTATAGACCATTTGATAATAGGCAATGCTGTCGGCGGAATGGCTTCGGAAGCAACAATCATAGAAAATTGGCCTGGCGAGAATAAAATAAGCGGTTTTGAGTTATCGAAAAAAATTCAAGAATCAGTTAGGAATTCAGGTGGGGAAATTGTAATAGATACAGTAAACGGAATAGAAAAAAATGGCGATTTTTATAAAATAACTACTGATTTGAATGACATATTTTTAGCAAGAAATATACTTTTTGCTTCGGGAACTGTAAGAAGAAAACTTGGAATTCCTGGGGAAAAAGAATTTTTAGGAAAAGGAGTTTGCTATTGTGTGACTTGCGATGGACCGCTATACAAAGGAAAAACAGTGGCAGTCGTTGGCGGAGGGAATGCAGCTGTTTCAGCGGCTATATATTTGGCTAATATTTGTCCTAAGATTTATTTGATAGTAATGGCTCCTGAATTGCAATGTTCTAATGATTTAAAAAAACAAATTGAATCAATATCTCAGATTGAAATTTTTTACAATAATTCGATTAAAGAATTAAAAGGGGGTAATAATTTAGAATCAATCGTCTTGAAAGATGGCAAAAATCTTGATGTCAAAGGAATTTTTATAGAAATAGGAGGAGTTCCAGCAAAGGATTTAGCGGAAAAACTTGGAGTAGCTTTGGACAAAAATGGACATATTGATATTAAAAAAGATCAATCCACTAATATACCAGGAATCTGGGCAGCTGGAGATATAAGTAATGGATCTAATGGATTAAGACAGATAGTAACATCAGCTGCTGAAGGCGCAATTGCGGCAAATAGCATTTATTCTTATTTGAAAAAGATAGATCTTGAATAAAATTTTTGAGTTTTAATTTTTAATTTAAAAAAATAATTAATAAACATTATGGAAATAAAAGCTGAACAATTTGAACAAGAGGTCTTGAAATCAAACGAGATTGTGCTTGTTGATTTTTTTGCTCAATGGTGTCCGCCATGTCAGGCAATGATGCCAATTTTAACAAAAATTGACCAGGAAAAAATTGTTAAAGTTATAAAAATTGATGTTGATAATTCTCCTGATTTAGCTTCAAAATATGACGTTGGAAGTATTCCAACATTAATATTTTTCAAAAACGGGGAACCGGCTTTTAGAAACACTGGAGCAGTTTCATTTGATTTTATTGTAAATAAGGTTAAGGAACTAAATTCATAATCATGAAACCTGATTGGGGCGATGATCTAGATGTAAGATATTATGTTTGTGAAAAGTTGAAACAAATAAAAAATAAATCAGTTTTAGATATTGGTTGTGGGCAAGGTTATTTGGCTTCTTTTATAGATCAAAGTAATAATTATTTTGGAGTAGATACAGACCAAGAAGATATTAAAGAAGCGAAAAAGAATAATCCTAACAAAAATTTTGAATGTAAAGAATTTAGTTTTGATGCTAAAAGAAAATTTGATGTTGTTCTGGTAGCAAATATTATAGAAGTAATGAATAATAGAACAGAAGGATTGAAGGATACAATATGCTCAACAAAGACGGGGGGGGTAATCATCTTAACTACACCGAATGGGAATAATCCATATTATAGAAATAAGGGTAAAATAAAAGAAGAAGATTTAAAAAATTGGCTACAAGGATATAATTATAAAATTTATTATTGGAATCCTTTCCCGATTCAAATACATCATTTGTGCAAATACTTTCCGATCAGAGATTTTTTCATTGGATTATTCAAATACTTAATGAAATTTAGATTTAATAGTGTGAGTTTTTACGTAGAGATTTATTTATAAACAATTATTAAACCGCCTCGATGAAATCGAGGCGGTTTAATAATCTCCTCCATATAGCATCCTTTCTTTGAGCATTTGCCAAAAAACAGGATTTTTGCAAGGCGTTCTGTGTTGCGACTGGCAACACAAAGAAAAACTGGCCAATCAGCAGATTGACCCCGAATGAATAATATTATCTGTCAGCAGACAGATGATATTATTCATGGTGGGGCGACCGCACGAAACGAAGTGGAGTGATAAAGGGAGTTCCAGTTTCAGCCGTTAAGCATAAAATCCTAGTTTTTGTATCAAATGCCAAAGCTGGATGCGAGGTTTTTTTGGTTTCTTTTTGGACGATACCAAAAAGAAACATACTATTATCGCTCTTATAGAGTGATACTTTTTTGACTTTATTTTTTAAAGATATAAAATTAGTTATACAATAAAAAAATAAGTCTATGAAAAAAATATTTTTATGGGCGATTGTGTTTTGCTCTTTGATGATGTTCGCTGGCCAAACCAATGCAGCCCAGACAACATTCCAAAAAAATTATAATACTCTGAATAAATATTTTAAAGCATTTAATGATTGCAGAGTGAAAAATAATCTTCCTAAATTAAAAGCATCATATATTGCAGTCAAAGAAAATACTAATAATGCCAATAATTTAGTGATTTTTAAAATCAAAAAATTAAGAACAGCTTATCTTGATTGTAAGACTAAAGCTTGCCCAGATTTAATTGCTCCAACCCCTGATTTCTGCAAAGATGGAAAAATTATTTCCGGAGGAATTGATTCAAAAGGTTGCGCGCTTGCTCCAAAATGCGAGAAAATCGAACCTGTGGTTGAATCAGGAAAAGGATTTTTAAATATTATCGGATCTGCAAATATAACTATAAATAAAAATCAAGGCGTTACTGCTGTAGATTCTGATTCGGCAGATTTTTCAATAGATTTTAAAATTCAAGCTGGTTCTAAAGATATTTATATAAATGATCAAACTGCAGCAAATCCAGGTTTGGTTTTAAAAACAGATAATGGAACTACAAGCCTTGCAACTTGCCAAGGATTTGATGGGGTTTATCATGATGTCGCCAATAAATATTTTATAGTTTACGCAGGTCAGAAAGGAACAATATCCTGTTCGACTCATATCATTCCGACAGAAGATCAATTTGTAGTCGGATATCTGTCTGATTTTCTTTGGGGAATCGATTCAACAGATACAACTCAATTCCATTGGACTCCAGATGGAGCTAATAACACCGTAAGATTTGATATTATGAGTTATTATAAGAGCGAATCTATCTATCTCGATAAGAGGCCATAATAAAAATATTAAAAAACAGCCTTTAAAAGGCTGTTTTTTAATGTTTAATTTCCTATATATGTAGCCATATTCTGTTGATGCTGTTGGTAAGTATATGCTGGATGGATAATCATATTTCTATCATGCAGATAAAACATATAGTTAGTTTTTTCAGGATTAAGAACTGCTTTTATCGCATCTAATCCAGTAGCGCATATTGGTCCCGGAGGCAATCCTTTAATTTTATAAGTATTATAAGGATGATCAATTTGATAATCTTGACGGGTGATTCTTGGCCACCAAGCCAGTTCAGATCCTAAAGCGTATTGGACGGTAGCGTCTATTTGCAGAAATTGATTTTGATTTAATCTATTCTGAAGTATTCCAGCGACGAGTCTGGAATCTACTTTTGCGACTGATTCGCGCTCTACTAAGGAAGCAAAAGTCATTATTCTATTTAAATCTTTGTCTGATATATTTAAATCTTTAATCTGTTTCTTTAATTCGTTTTCAAATTTATCAATTATTTCTTTTGGCTTGGAATCAACATCTAAAAGATATGTTTCTGGGAAAAGGAAACCTTCTTTTGACTCTTCTATGAATTTTTGAGTTTCATTTTTATTCCATTTTAATTTCTTTTTTAATTCAAGGGCGATCTGCTCGCGCCTTTCTCCTGGTTCTATAGTGAACCAGATCTGATTTGATTGGGAACTCAATATGTTGATTATTTGATAAGGCCACATTGATGGAGAAATAAAAAATCCTCCAGGATTGACGATATTTTTTTGTTTCAACTCAAGTAGTTCTAAGAATATTTTTTCATTTTTTATAAATTTACCATCGACAAGTTTTTTGATTATATCTTGTTTTGTGTCTTTTAGTCCGATGATAAAATTTCCAGGACGCTGAGGAATAAATGTAGCAGGTCCATAATAGTATCCGAAATAACATGCAGTCATTAAAAACAGTAAAAATACAAAAAAAGCCGCTTTATTGGCGTTTTTTCTTGCTTGCCAGAATAATTTATTTATAGTCTGAGATATTTTCATATATTTTTATTATAAATAAAAAGAAAACAGGCGCAATTGTTAATTATTGATTAGAGATATTTTACATATATAAAACAGTTTTTTTACATAGTTTTTCACATAGTTATCCACAGTTTGACGATGATGGTTCTTAGGGTTAAAATTTAAGAACCTAAAAATTTCTTTTGATAATAACAGAGAATTTAAAAAAGAATTATGGTTCAAAAAATTGAAAAAATAAAAAAGAGAGACGGAGTAGTTGTAGAATTCAGTCAAGAAAAGATTACTAATGCAATTGAGAAGGCTTTTTCTGCAATCGGAAAACAAGATATGCAGTTAGCTGGAAAAATTTCTGACAAAGTTTATGATCTTTTGAAAAGAAGATTTAAAAAAGACGAAGTTCCTGAAGTAGAGCAAATCCAAGATGTGATAGAAGAAGTTTTGATGTTGGAAGATTTAACTGATATCGCCAAAGCCTATATTCTTTATCGCGAACAAAGGAGGCAAATGAGGGAATTCTCAAAAGCTCAAGGCAATTCGGTGGACTTTGTTGATGAGTATCTGGAAAAACTTGATTGGGAGGTTAAAGAAAATGCTAATATGGCTTATTCTCTCCAAGGATTGAATCATTATGTTGCAACGCATGTGATGAAAAGATATTGGTTGGAAAAAGTTTATCCAAAAGAAATAAGAGAAGCTAATCAGAATGTTGATTTTCATATTCATAATCTTGATACTCTTGGACCATATTGCATGGGATGGGATCTTTATGATTTTCTTTTGAAAGGTTTTGGAGGGGTGAACGGAAAAGTTGAATCAAAGCCTCCTAAACATTTGAGATCAGCTTTGGGGCAGATAGTTAATTTTTTATATACTATGCAGGGAGAATGCGCTGGCGCTGTTGCATTCTCGAATTTTGATACATTGTTAGCTCCTTTTATCAGATATGATGGAATGAGTTATCCTCAAGTTAAACAAGCGCTTCAGGAATTTCTTTTTAATATGGCGGTTCCAACAAGAGTTGGTTTCCAGACTCCTTTTTCGAATATTACTTTAGATTTTAAGCCATCAAAAGCTTTTGCCAGCGAACCTGTGATTATAGGAGGCCAACCTCAAAAAGAAACTTATGGTGAATTTGTTGAAGAAATGAGAATGTTTGATAAGGCCTTGTATGCTTGCATGCTTGAAGGAGATAAAAATGGAAGACCTTTTACTTTTCCAATTCCAACAATAAACATCACTAAGGATTTTGCTTGGGATGATCCTGATTTGGATTTGATGTGGGAGGCGACTGCAAAATATGGAATAAATTATTTTGCTAATTATATAAATTCAGAGATGGATCCAAGCGATGTGAGATCAATGTGTTGCAGATTAAGGCTTAATTTGAAAGAATTGAATAATAGAGGGGGTGGAGGATTGTTTGGAGCAGGAGCTCTAACAGGGTCCATTGGAGTTGTAACTATTAATCTTCCTAAAATCGGTCATATCTCAAAAACTAAAAATGAATTTTTCAAGAATTTGCGCAGAGTAATGGATTTAGGCAAAACTAGTTTGGAAATAAAAAGAAAAATTCTTGAGAATTTCATAGAAAAAGGATTATATCCTTATTCAAAATATTATTTATCCGGAGTTAAGAAAGGCAAAGGATCTTATTTCGCTAATCATTTCTCGACAATAGGTTTATCAGGAGCCAACGAAGCATTATTGAATTTTATAGGCGATGATATCGGTACTCCGAGAGGAAGAAAATTTGCATTGGAAATTTTGGATTATATGCGCCAAGTATTGATAGAATATCAGGCAGAAACCGGTCATATTTATAATTTAGAAGCTACTCCAGCTGAAAGCACAGCTTATAGATTTGCGCAAAAAGACAAGAAAGAATATCCAGAAATTATTACTGCTGGAACGCAAAAGGTTCCTTATTATACAAACAGTTCTCTTTTGCCTGTGAATTATACAGATGATGTTTTTGAGGTTTTAAAATTGCAAGATGATATTCAATGCAAATACACAGGAGGGACAGTTCTTCATATTTATACAGGCGAAAGATTAAGCGATATCTCCAGTGTAAAAAATCTGGTGAAAAAGATATTTACCAAATTCAGCCTTCCATATATCAGCATCACTCCGACTTTTTCTATTTGTCCTGTGCATGGATATTTGGTAGGAGAGCATGAAACTTGCCCGCATTGCGTAATTCAACAGCCATGCGAAGTTTATTCTAGGGTTGTAGGGTATTTAAGACCTGTTTCTCAATGGAATACAGGGAAACAGCAAGAATTCAAAGATAGGAAGCTTTTCAAACCAGATAAGCAAAATGTTTCAAAATGATTTTAAAAGAGGGGAGCCAATCCCCTTTTTTTATTTATTTTTTTATTTTTGCTATTATATTAGTAATATGGAAATTTATGGTTTGGTAAAAAGCAGTTTAATTGATTATCCCGGAAAAATTTGTGCGATAGTATTCACAGGCGGATGTAATTTTCGATGTAATTTTTGTTATTCCGGGGAATTAGTATTGCAAGAGAAGATAAAAATCCAGCCAAAAATCAGCCAGGAATATTTTGATAATTTTTTAGAAGAACATAGAAATTTAATTGATGGAATCGTTATTTGCGGAGGAGAACCTACTCTGCACAAAGATTTGCCTGATTTTATAGAGAAAATAAAAAAATATGGTTATCTGGTTAAACTTGATACCAACGGAAGTAATCCAGAGATGCTTCAATATCTTATAAAAAAGAAGTTAATTGATTATGTTGCGATGGATATAAAGGGTCCTAAGGAAAAATATGGAAAAATTTGTGGAATAAATATCGATATTTCAAACATTGAGAGGAGTGTTGATATCTTAAAGGAATCAAATATCGATTTTGAATTCAGGACGACTATCACTCCGAGAGATCTCGATAAGTCAGACTTCCCTGCCATAGCTGATTGGATAGGTGGGGATAATGTTAATTATTTTTTGCAGAATTTTTCCACCAAAAAAGAGACAATAGACTCTTCGCTTTTAGAGGAAATTCCTTATTCGTCTAATTATATTCAAAATATATGCTCTGAAATATCTTCAAGGTTTAAAAATTGTCGATTTAGAGCATAATTATTGTTGACAATATAATGCAAATAGTTTATTTTTTAGAAAAGTAATTAAAAATTTATAATATACCTTTCGGAACCACGGACGTCGCCAAACTTATTTTTGCCACCGCAAAAAGGTTTGGCGCGCCTGTCTCTTTATTTTAAAATCGCCATACGGCGAACCAGGGTTTTAAAATCTGCGAGACGATTCCTCAAGATATGTTATAAATTTTTAATTTTTAACTTAATTTTTTAACTTATAATTTATAACTTTTAACTTAATTTTATGAACGTAGATTTTCCAGTTTTTAAAACAAAAATAGATGGTTTAGATAAAAA
>ERZ795059.1591-NODE-1591-length-25064-cov-17.039186_pt1 | contig 25064 bp, 23 predicted proteins | sample MGYA00375143_ERZ795059 | MGnify/ENA primary metagenome ERZ795059 (study PRJEB30188, sample SAMN05720168) | activated sludge metagenome | isolation source: Anaerobic digester | place: USA | collected 2015-01-07 ... | reverse complement strand
CCAAAGCCTGCATGGCTTTGTCCACCCGGTCTTTATGGCTCAGGTCGCGGGTGTATAACAGAGGCAGTTCCACGTTTTCCAAAGCGGTGGTGCGGGGCAGCAGATAGAAGGACTGAAACACATAGCCGATCTTCTGGTTGCGCACCCGGGTAAGCTCTTCGGGGGGCATCTCGTGGACGGCAATGCCGTCCAGTTCGTAAGAGCCTCCGGAGGGATAGTCCAGACAGCCTAAGAGGTTCATAAAGGTGGTTTTACCGCTGCCGCTGGCTCCCATAATGGCGATAAACTCACCCTGGCCGATGCAGAGATCGATGCCGCGCAGGGCGTGCACGTGAAAGTCTCCCATCTGATAGGTCTTGCTGAGTTTATGGGTGCGGATCAGAGAGCAATCTGGCATCGATCAGAACCTTCTCATGCCAGGTCCGCCCTGCATGGGATTCTGGGCAGCGGCCTGTTTGGCATTCTTGTAAGTGACTCCCCCTATGAGGGTTTCGCCTTCCTTGATGCCGGAAAGCACTTCCACGAAAGCTCCATCCGAGATGCCGGTACGCACCATGCGCAGCTCCGGTTTGTCACCTTTGAGCACCCAGACCATGGACATTCCGCCACCTCTGCCAAAGCCCATTGCGCCTCTGGCAAAACCAGCACCTCCGGATGGCATTCCGGCCGGCCGGGAAGCTGTCTGAGCGCCAGGACCACTGGGCATCTGACCAGGATTCATGCCAGGTCTGCCGCCAGGACGCCTTGCGGTGCTGTCACCTTTGGCAGGGGTCTTATTTTCAGTTTGAGGTCTTTGCCGGGGATTCTGAGCTTGATCACCCGGGACCTGGCCACGCTCGGTTTGTTTGGCAACTGATTGCGCGGGAGCCGCTTCCGGTTCTGCTCCCCGGGCGGCTTCCATCTGTTTTTTCAGCTCTTCCATGGCTTTTTCACGGGCTTTGGAGATCAGATCGTCCTCCCATTTGAAGCCAAAGAGCTCCCAGACTTCCTTGCTGGGACGGAAGCGGGTGGCCGTCTCGGGAATGCGCATCACGTTCTGTTTGGATTGAATCACGATGGTGACGTTGGTGGTCATGCCGGGCAGCAATACTCTGCCAGGATTGTCGGCATCGATGATGACGCTGTAGCTCACCACGTTTTGCTCTGTGCTGGGGTTGAGGCGAATCTGCTGCACCTCACCCCTGAAAGGCATGGCGGGATAGGCATCCACGTTAAACTCGACCGGCAAGCCCACCTGAATCTTGCCGATGTCCGCTTCGTCCACGTTGGCGGTTATCTGCATCTTATCCAGATTGTTGGCGATCTTGAAAAGGGTGGGGGCATTGAGGCTGGCGGCCACGGTCTGGCCTTCATCCACGCTGCGGGCCACGATCACTCCATCGATGGGAGAGGTGATAAAGGCGTTGTCCAGATTCTTCTGGGCCCGTTGCAAATTCAGTTTGGCAGTGGCCAGTGATTGCTGGGCTTGCTGGTGTTTAAATTCCGCCTTTTTGAGGTCATACTCGGCGGCCATATTGCGTTTTACCAGTTCTTTAAGGTTGTCCATATCGAGCTTGGCCTCTTGCGCGGAGGTCTGGGCTTTGGCCAGATCGGCTTTGGAGGATTCCAGGCTGGTGCGCAGCAGTTCGGTATCCAGCTTGGCCAGCAGCTCGCCTTTTTTCACGGTGTCGTTGTAGTCTTTATAGAGCTTTTCGATCTTGCCGGAAACTTCAGTTCCCACTTCCACCAGCACATAGGGGTTGAGGGAACCGGTGGCGGTGACCACCTCGCGGATGTCTCCATAGGAGAGCTTTTCGGTGCGCCACTCCGGACGGTTTTTCTTTTTGCGGCAGCTGGTGTAGCCCAGAATCAGGACGATCAGGACGATGGCGATGATGATGTATTTGAGGTATTTCTTCATGGATGTTTATAGCCTTTACCACTTTCCGAGGATTGGTCGGGAGAGCAGGAAGTTGAGGTTCTGCTGTTTGGCCAGGATCTGATAGAGATTGGCGTTGTAGGCAATATCGGCATCGATATAATCGGTGCGGGTCTTGTCGAGCTCCAGCAGTTCGATCAGGCCCAGACGGTACCGCTCTTCGGCAATTTTGATCTGCTGGCTGGATTGCTCCAGTTTTTCGCGGTAGAGCTCGTCGAGGCGGGTGAGGTATTCCAGCTCCTGGGTGGCGTTTTGATATTGCCGCCCCAGTTCGTCCGTCTTATCCATAAGTTCAAGTTCAGCCAGACGATAGCTGATATCGGAACGCTTGCTGGACTGGTGCTGGGTAAACTGGTTCCAGAGCGAGTAGCTGAGGTTCAGATAGATATTGTGGGTAGTGCTGTAGGTGTCAAATTCAAAATTATCGCCAGAGATGTTGCGGCTGAGTCCATAACCCAGGCTCAATCTGGGCAGAAAATCCAGCCGGCTCTGATTGCGGCTGAGTTTGGCGCTTCTGATCTCCGCTTTGAGGAGCTTGATCTCGTTGACGGCCTCGGGGTTGAGCTCTGGCACCTGAAATTCCTTGTCGGGCTCCAGGTCTGCCAGCGGAAAACCTTCATCGGCGATCTGCACCAGACCAAAGAGGCTTTGGCGGTTGGAGCGGATGGTGTTTTCCAGTTGCATGATGCTGATGCGGGAATTCATCACGGCGATCTCGCTCTGCTTGACATCAAAATCGGTGTTTTTGCCCAACTGCCTCAATACTTTAGCCTGCTCCCACACGCGGGTCTGGATGGCCAGGTTTTCCGTGAGCGACTTCAGTTGCTTTTGAGCGCTCAGCACCTTGATATAGGCATCGAAGACCTGATAGGCGTAGGCGGAATTGGATGTCTGAAGATTGAGGGCGGCTTTGGCTTTGGTGATGCCGGCCTGGCGGTAATTGTTCCAGGCGGGGTCGTTGAGGCTGATCGTCTTGCTGACGCTGAAGTTAAAGCTGCTGGTCAGGTCGGCGGCCGTAGTCTGGTTGTGGAGGTTTTGATTGATCCTCAAGCCCAGATCGGCATCTGGAAGCAGTTCCCAGGTGGCACTTGAGAGCTGAGAGGCGCTGCTCTCATAGCTGAGGCGTCCGCGCTGGGTGGTCCAGCTTTGTTCCATACCCTGCTGGATGAGATCAATGAGGTTATACTGCTGGCCCATCAGGATCAGCGGTAAAGCCATGATCAGTAGTGACATGAGTCGTTTCATGTTTCCTCTTTTATGTGTATGTCAATCTTGAAGTCAAAGGGCTTGAGGGACTTGAGAAGGTTTCAGAGGGAAGGGACGCGCGCCTCATACTTCTCCACCTTCTCAACTCTAATACTGCCGGATAGGTCTTATCCCGCAATCTATTTCAGCCAAATCCCGGATGCCAATATCCTGAAGCCCCTCAATCCGGCAAGGAAAATCCTTGCCTTTTAAAGCCCTTTTAAAAAACTGGCATCAGCATTTAAAATAAACACAGGAGAATACATCATGGCCTTCAACCTCAGAAACCGCCATTTCCTCACGCTGATGGACTTCAGCACCAAAGAGATCCAATTCCTGCTGGATCTGTCACTTGAGCTCAAAAAAGCCAAATATGCCGGCTATGAACAGCCCCGCCTCAGCGGCAAAAACATCGCCCTGATCTTTGAAAAAGACAGCACCCGCACCCGCTGCGCCTTTGAAGTGGCCGCGCTGGACCAGGGCGCGCACGTCACCTACCTCGGCCCCACTGGAAGCCAGATGGGCAAAAAAGAATCCATCGCCGACACCGCCAGGGTGCTGGGACGCATGTATGACGGCATCGAATACCGCGGCTATGGCCAGGAGATCGTGGAAGAGCTGGCCAAATATGCCGGCGTGCCGGTCTGGAACGGCCTCACCGATCAGGACCATCCCACCCAGGTATTGGCAGACTTCATGACTGCCATGGAGCACCTCCACAAACCCCTCAACGAAATGGTGTTTGTGTATGCCGGAGACGGACGCAACAACGTGGCCAACGCTCTTATGATCGGCGGCGCCAAGATGGGCATGGATTTCAGGATCGTGGCCCCCAAATCCCTCTCCCCGGATGCCAAGCTGCTCAAGCAGTGCAAAGACGTGGCCAAAGAGACCGGCGCCACTATCACCGTCACCGACGACATCACCAAAGGCGTGAAGGGCGCGGACGTGATCTATACCGACGTTTGGGTCTCCATGGGCGAGCCGGACAGCGTGTGGGCCAGCCGCATCAAACTGCTCAAACCATATCAGGTAAATGCCGATATGATGAAAAAGACCGGCAAAAAGACCACCCTCTTCATGCACTGCCTGCCCGCTTTCCATGACACCAAGACCGTGATCGGCAAACAAATCTTTGAAAAATACGGCCTCAACGGCATGGAAGTGAGCGACGACGTCTTCGAATCACCCACTTCCGTCGTCTTTGACGAAGCCGAAAACCGCATGCACACTATCAAAGCCGTGATGGTAGCCACTCTGGGCTGCTAAGCACCAGCGATATAATCATCTAAGCCGGATGCCTCTCTGGAGCTCCGGCTTTATTGCGCCCGCATCCTATTACGGGTGCATTGCGGGTGCTCTACGGGTGCGACCCGTAGAGCACCCGTAGAGCAAATGGGAGAGCACCAATCCCGCCCCGATTCACTGCGGTGTAGCATCCTCAGACCATCTCGGACCCAACTCGCATTTGTCCGAGGTGGTCCCGGCTTGGTTCATCTCAGCTAAGGGAAAACGATCAAGGCCGGAAGCAGAAACTTCCGGCCTTGGATAATCTGATGGGGGTATATGAGCTATTTGACCAGCACCAGCTTGCGGCTCACGCTGTGCTTGCCCTGGCTGGCCTTGACGAGATAGATGCCCGAGCCCACGCTGAGACCCCTGTCATCTTTACCGTCCCAATTGAGGACATTATTCTTCTGGCTTGCGCCGTTGAAGAGCTTACGGACAAGCTGGCCTCGCTGGTTGTAGATGTTCACACTCACGGGCAGGCTGGCATCCTTGATATTGAGACGCAGAGTGGTGGAAGCGCTGAAGGGATTGGGATGCGGGGCATCAAGAACCAGAGTGGGCAGTGATGGTGCCACCGGATCGTCCGCTGGCGTGGCGGTTTCTCCAAATTCGCCGGTGAAGACGTGCCGCACCAGCGCTCTGGCCTGGCTGGCATACATGTTGTAGAGGGGGAAGCTGAGCGTGAGCACTTTGCCCGATCCCCGCTGATTGAGAATTCCCACCCGCGTTCCGTTGAGGACACCCTGAGGGCTGTCGTCCTCGTAATCGCTGCCATAGTCATAGAGGGCAGTGGATTGTCCGTCCGTCTCCATTCCTTCCACGCGAATGATATGATTTATGAAGCTGGAGTTGGTCTTGGCGGGGTCCACTTCAATGGCGGGATATCCGTCCAGGAGCGGAATGGCCCTTCTGAAGCGGGCCGCGTTTGAATAATTGACACCGGCGATCCCCAATACAGCATTCATGAAGGTGTTTGACGCAAAGCTGGCGGGATAGGAGCTGTTGAGTTCGAAGGCCAGGCTGGGCTGATAGACGCTGAAGAGGATATTGCCGCCGTTGGCGACGTAGTAGTCCAGCGTTTCCGTCACGGTGTAGGGATATTCCATGTTGGAGAGGTCGTTGCCGTGCCAGAGGATGGAGGAATAGATGCCGATGTCGGCCAGGCGCATTGGCTCATAGAGTTCCTCGATGTCGATCTGATGGTGAGGGATACCGCTGAGAGTGTGATCGTAGAAGTCATCCGCCTGAGCGTCAGTAGGTTGGAAGGGGGTGGAGCCACCCAGATTGAGGGTTTCGTCCACCACCAACACTCCCTGGTCCATGCTCATAGGCCGGCTGCGGATTTGCAGGGTCTGGAGGCTGGCGTTGTTATCTTCATCGACGGCTTCCAGGGTGTAGTAGTAGTAATGTTGTCCACCGGTCACGTCGCTGTCTATATAGCTGGTAATGCTGTATGGGACAGTGGTTAATATATCTCCGGTCACCCCTGCTTCGGTCGATCTGTAGATCCGGTAGGAGGCCAGGTCGTATTCCTGGTTGGGATCCCAGGACAGAGCTATGACAGCAGGTTCCGGCCAGTCTATAAAACCAGTGGGGGTCTGCGGAACCACCAGAGGCACTCCTGAAGAGTAGATGCGATAGCTTTCGTTGCCAAAGCTGTCCACGGAGCTGATCCCGATATAGCAGACCTGGCCTTGCGTGAGCCCGCTAAGGGTGTAGGGACTGGCAGTCACGTTGATGGGGCCGCTCAGATTGTTGAGCTGGGAACCCCAATAGATCCTGTAACCTACTATGGTGGGATCGATTACGGGGGCCCAGTTGAGGATCAGGCTCTGTCCGTCGCCCGCGTCGAAGACGGAGAGATAACCAGGCGCCGAGGGCATATCGGCAAAGGTGGAAGCCACTGCCGTGGAGGCCCTTATCACTTCCGCGGCGTAAAGTGGATCGATGTTGGCCACGATGTCGTTGGAGCTGTGATACCAGGGGCAGAATTCCTCCTCAAAGTAATAGATCACGTTATAGCCTCTCTGCCAGAAGGGATGGCTGTCACTGCTGCCGCTGTTCATGGAGCCGTAGAATGTGGTCAGGCTGGTGTAGTTTTCCGTGACCTGGGCGGCATAAGCGCTGTGGTCCATGGAACCGTCGTAGGGCATCAGTCTCACCTGCCAGTTGGGAGCGGGAGTGCTGTTGTTGGCGATCATGTCGTGATTCATCATCAGACGGATGTCGAGGTTGTTGTCCTGAGCCCACTGGGAGTAAGCTTTAGCGCCCCAGAGGCCAAACTCCTCGGCGGCAAAAGTCACAAACCGGATCGATGAACGCGGCACATAACCGCTCTGGGCCATCACTCTGGCCATTTCGAGAGCGGCTACCGTGCCGCTGGCATTGTCATCCGCTCCGGGAGCGGAAGCGTAGGGATCGCCGGAGTTGTTGGTGGAGTCGTGATGTCCACCCACCACGATGAACTGATCGGGATAGATGCTACCGGTGATGGTGGCCACCACGTTGTATTGAGTGGTGTTATTCCACTGGAAAGGAAAGAGTTGCACGTCCGTGAGCCCAAAGCTGAGAAACTTGTCCCGGATCCACTCCGCCACCTGTAAGCGGTTGGGGGCCAAGGCATAGCGGGTTACAAAGTCCTGCAGGTTCTGGATCATGCCCTGCACCGAAGTGGCGTTGATCAGAGCCAGCATCTGATTGATGTCGGTCCGGTCCAAAGCGGCCGGACTGAGATTCATGCCGTCCTGAGCGAAGCGCAAGGGTATTAGCTCCAACTCCGTGAAGGGATATGAGATCAGCTCCCGCAGACGGACGTCCGTCAGATTGCTGCGGAGCACCAGAGCGTCTACCATATCCAGCAGCACTTCCCCAATCTCATCTGAAATCTGGAAAGGCGAGGAATCCAGACGGCTGATCAGATATAGCTTTCCAGCCAGGGGAAGACTCGCGAGCCGGGTGGCGTTGGCAAACTGGGAAGCCTTACTCTCCGGGATTCCCGCCAGGACCTTATGGCTGTTGTAATGATACACCTCAAGTCCTCTGATATCGAGAGCTCTGACGGCCTCCCGCAGAGTCGATGCCTCCCGGTCCATCAGTTCCGGGGTGTTGAAGCTGGCCAGATACCAGGTCTCGGCACCTAAGCCGGCCAGGCTGAGTAAGATTGCCAGAAAAATGATTGTGCGTCTCATGGATCTATCCTTTGTGGTCCGTTATTTGATCAGATTATACACATATCATAAAGCAGGTTTTATTCCCTGACGAATCCGAAGTCACGCGAACGAGGCGCACATCATATCAGTCCCCATATCAAATTGATATAATCCTATCCAGGCGGATCAGGTTGCCCATAATTCAAGTATATGATCCTTAGGCGATTAACGCCTTTTTCAGCTTTGGCTCCCCCTTTGCATCTTAGGGGGATAATGAAACGCTAAATCTAACCTGGAGGTTAAAATGAAAAAGTCAATGCTCGCGATCCTGATGCTGGCCCTGTTGTTCACGCTGCTCAGCGCGCAGAAAGTGGTGAATATCAACGGGACCGAGATCGATCTGGAAGGGTTGGAAGAACTTGAGAAGCTTGAGGATATGGATTCCGGCACCCAGAATGTCAAGATCATGATCAACAAGGAATTCAACCCCATGACCAACGACGGCTCGGGCTATTTTGGCATCTATGTGGACGACCTGAACTTTCCTAAAGCTCAAAAACTGAGCTACAATCAGATGATTGGTGTATTGATCACGGGGGTGGTGCAGGGTTCTCCCGCTTGGGAAGCCCGCCTGCAGGAAGACGATATCATCATGAGCATCAATGATATGCCCGTGTATAACAAAGAAGAATTTGACCGGCTGCGTAAAAACATGCGCCCCGGTGACGCTCTGAAAATCAATCTCTGGCGTTCCGGTGCAGAAGTACCGGTGGAACTGATGCTCGGCAGCCGTGAAGCTCCCAGCGCTCCTGGCCAGGCAGGCATGCCCGCCAAAAAGAGAAACTCCGTGGGTTATGGCGGGGGCGGTTGGACCCCCACCTGGCTGCAGACGGATATGACAGACGTCAACGCTTTGATGACCAGTATAGGCCTGGAAGCTTACAACGAAGACGGCGTCCTGACGCAGGGATTCGCTGGGAAGGGACACGTCGGCAAAGGCCTCTTTCTGGGCTTTCAGGTCAATGACTTCAACGACAAACGCAATATCAGAGACAACCTGAGTGATGGCGGTCCCTACGATGTAACGGTCGATTACAATCTGTCGCTGGTCGGCGCTACGATCGACAAGCGTTTCGCGATCGCCCCCTGGCTGGTTACATCGATTGGCGTGATGCTGGGTGGAGGCAGTCATGATATCGAGTTTACCCGCGTCAATCATCATTACGACTGGCCGGATTCCCTCCAAAACGTCACTCAGGGCAATTTCAATTCCACCCTCCATCGCGGTTACCTGATGGTCCAGCCCCGGGCTGAACTGATGTTCCGCATCCTTCCCTGGCTGGGTCTCAGAGCCGAAGCCGGTTACGTCTATACCTACGCTCCCTACAGCGGCTGGAGGGCCAAGGGCGCTGAGGATGGCGACATGGTGGAAGTACATGGTTCTCCTGATACCAAACTGGAAGGTTTTTCCATCGGAATCGGGCCCTGGTTCGGTTTCTAAAACACGCCCCCTACTCTCAAGCATAAACGAAATACCCCGGATCACCTGGTCCGGGGTATTTATTTGGTGAGTAGAGGTTCTGGAAGATTAGGTATTTCCCGCTGATTACGCAGATTGAAGCACAGATTTCGCAGAATTATACGAAGTTGAATTGGGGGTTGAGAGAGTTGAGAAGGTTGAGACGAACCAGCGTTCGATTGCGCACCTACCTTTAGACCATCCGCGTAATCTGCGGAAAAATCTGCGTAATCTGCGGGAAATAATGCGTAAGCTGCGGGAAAATGCCTGCCCTCTCATCCGAACCCAGAAGAGTGGTTTGGGGGAGTATGGGATACCTCTTCATAGCCGCAAACCCGATCACGAATTCAGCAGGATACAGTGCTGCCCCACTTCAGTGATAAGCCATTGACAAAATACTGGCTTGAAAAAGACTTGCACAAAACCCATCAGGGGAAAACTGGATAATAAATGCGAAAATACATCGTCTCCATCGTGGGCAGGCCCAACGTGGGCAAGTCCACCCTATTCAACCGCTTGTGCCGCAAGCGTTCAGCCATCGTGGATTTCGAGGCTGGAGTCACCCGCGACCGCAAATATGAGGACGTCGAGTGGAACGGCAAGGTGTTCAAACTCGTGGACACCGGCGGGATCGTGTTCGACAGCTCCGAGGCCATGGACAGGATGATCCGCCATCAAGCACTCCTGGCCATCGAAGAGAGCGATCTGATCATCTTTATGGTGGATGCCATGACAGGCAGCACCGATATCGACATTGAGATCGCCAGAATCCTGTATCCGCACCGGGATAAAGTGCTCCTGGCAGCCAATAAGGCCGACAACGAAAAGTATGAGTGGGAACTCTTTGACTTTCTGCAGCTTGGCTTTGGAGATGCCTTTCCGATCTCGGCCGCTCAGGGACGCAATACCGGAAACTTTCTGGATGAACTGATCTCCATGATCCCCAAGACCGCCGATGCCTATGATGAAGCTCCCAAGGACGCCCCCACCCGTATCGCCGTGGTGGGAAAGCCAAACGTGGGCAAGAGCTCCATCGTCAACCTCATGCTGGGGGACGACAAGCAGATCGTCACGGAAATTCCAGGCACCACCAGAGATTCCATCGACAGCGCCTTCCGTTATCATAGCCGCGACTATGTCCTGGTGGACACAGCTGGCTTGAGACGCAAGACCAAGGTTAATTACGGGGTGGAATACTTTTCCACCATGCGGACCGTGGAAGCGGTGGACAGATGCGACATTGTGGTGCTGGTGCTCACTGCCGATGAGCCGATCTCGCAGCAGGACGTGAAGATAGCCTCCTATGCCAGACGCAAGCTCAAAGAGATTATGGTGGTCTTTAACAAGTGGGACCTCGTGGACAAAGACAACAGCAGCACCGGCAAGTTTTTGGCCGATCTGCATGAACAGATGCCTTTTCTGCAATTCGCGCCGGTGCAGTTTATCTCTGCCAAAACCGGCCAGCGCATCAACCGCGTCATGGAAACGGTGGTCAAGATCGAGGATGAAGCCCAGAAACGGGTTTCCACCTCAGACCTCAACAAGTTTATGGAGACGGTGATCGCGCGCCGGCCTCCCACCCACCCCAAAGGTAAGCACGTCAAGATATTGTATATCACCCAGGCATCGATCAAACCGCCCACTTTCGTGTTCTTCTGCAACCAGGCCAATCTGGTAACCGAAAACTACCGGCGCTTTTTGCACAATCAGATCCGCGAGATGTTTGCCTTTGAGGGAGTGAGCATCAGGCTCATCTTCAAGGGCCGCAAAGGTGACAACCAGGATACGCCCAATGAGTTGCGCTAGTTTCTGGAGCTGTCCCTTCCGGATCATGGCAATCGCCTATCTGGTGGGCAGCATCCCCTTTGGCTGGTTGATGGGCAAGCTCTTTTTCAAAGAAGACATCCGTCAGGCTGGTAGTGGCAACATCGGCGCCACCAACGCTTTACGGCGCTTTGGAACGGTGCCGGGGATCATCGTGCTGCTGCTCGATATGCTCAAGGGCTTCGCGGTAGCCTGGTTTGCCAAAGAGGTTTTTATGCCTGGCAGCTACTGGATTCCGATCGCCGGGGCTTTGGTGATCATCGGGCACATGTTTCCCATCTGGCTCAACTTCAAGGGCGGCAAGGGAGTAGCCACGGCCGCGGGGGTCTTTATCGCTCTCACGCTCTGGCCGGTCCTGATCGCGCTGGCCACCTTTCTGATCACTGTGATCATCAGCCGCTATGTTTCCCTGGGATCTATCCTGGCGGCCCTGGCTCTGATGGTCTCCAGCATCGTCCAACAATCCCTCCAGACCTGGGACCTTCCCATGCTGTTGTTCATCACCCTGCTGGTTATCATGATCATTTTCAAGCATATCCCCAATATCAAGAGGCTGCTGGCTGGCCATGAAAACCGCCTCCAATTCAGCAGGAAGGGCAACCGCTGATGTGTGGGATCATTGGAGTCTATGGCTCCCCTCAGGCCGCATCACTGGCCGCATTGGGGATGTTTGCCGAACAGCATCGCGGTCAGGAAAGCTGCGGTATGGCTGTCAGCGACGGCAAGGTGATCAGGCTGCGCAAGAAAATGGGCCTGGTGAAGGAAGTGTTTCGAGATGAAAAGCTTGACCTGCTTCCAGGCAGTATCGCCATCGGGCATGTGCGCTATCCCACCAAGGGCAGCGCCACTCAATTCAATTCCCAGCCCCACCTGCTGGAAACACTTTTTGGCCCTTCGCACGCGCTGGCCAGCAATGGCGACATCGTTAACTACTACGAGGTGAGGCGCAAGCTGGAAGCGGAAGGCGTCTATTTTAACAGCGACAACGACGGTGAACTGCTGCTGCGCTACATCGCCTGGCAGATTCAGAGCAACCGGCAGGGGATCACGGACGCTATCAGGCTGCTGATGAAGGAGATAAAGGGAGCTTATTCCAGCGTGCTCCTGATCCGCGACGCGCTCTATATGTTCAGAGACCCGCTCAGCATCCGTCCCATGGTGTGGGGAATCACTGCTTCAGGTGCGGTGGTGGTGGCCTCTGAAAGCTGCGCTCTGGCAACTATGGGCGTGAGTGTTTATAAAGAAGTTCCGCCCGCGGGGATTATCAGAGTTAATGCCGATGGAATCACCGTGCTGGAAAACGATCCCAATCTCTTTCGTGCTATCGATTCGGAGCGGCACTGCGTGTTTGAACACATCTATTTCAGCCGTCCGGACAGTCATCACTTCGATGAAAACGTCTATGAAGTGCGCCAACGGATCGGGGCCCAACTGGCCATCAAAGACGCTGATCTGGACGCCGATCTGGTGGTTCCGGTGCCCGACTCTTCCAACTTTATTGCCATGGGCTATGCCAGCGCCAAAAAGGTCCCTCTGGCCATGGGCTTGATCCGTAACCATTATGTGGGACGTACATTTATCAAACCGGAGCAGACTATCCGGGATGAAAGCGTGCGCCAGAAGTTTAACGTGCTGCCCAATTTCTTCAATGGCAAACGGATCGTGTTGGTGGACGATTCCATCGTGCGCGGCACCACGATCGGCAAGATCGTGAAGCTGATCAGAGATGCCGGTGCCAGTGAAGTGCACCTGCGCATCGGCTCGCCCCAGGTGCGCTATTCCTGCTATTATGGGATCGACACGCCGGATTCTGATGAACTGGTGGCCAACCGCCTCTCTTTGGATGAAATCTGCCGACAAAGCGGAGCGGACAGCCTCAGGCATCTGGATTCAGATGGCCTCAAGCGCTGCGTTTGCCACCCCCAGAACTATTGTTACGCCTGTTTTGACGGGGATTACCCTCTGGGAGTGCCACATGCCTGACAACAAGCAGGGCAAAGATCAATACACCAGGATTATTACAGCTTTCGCCGGTCTCAAGGTGATGGTGTTGGGCGATTTGATGCTGGACCACTATATCTGGGGAAAGGTGGAACGCATCTCTCCCGAAGCGCCCGTCCCGGTTCTGGATGTCAGCCAGGAGGAATACCGTCTGGGAGGTGCCGCCAACGTGGCCCTCAACCTCAAAGCCCTGGGAGCCGAAGTCTGCCTGATCGGAGTCCATGGCAAGGACGCCGCCGCCAGAATTTTGAGTTCAAAGCTAAGCAAGGCAGGCATTTCCACTGATGCTCTGCTTGCGCTGAAAGACCGCCGCACTACTCTGAAGACCCGGATTGGCAGCCGCACCCAGCAGATCGTGAGAGTGGATTATGAACACAGCTCGCTCCTGAGCGCCGATATCGAAGCTGCCATCATCGCCATGCTGGAAGCATATCTTCCCGGCTGCGACGCTCTTATCATCGAAGACTATGATAAAGGCCTCCTCACCCCTGGATTGATCTCGGAAGCCATCAGGCTTTGCCGGAAGGCCGCCATCCCGGTAGCGGTGGATCCCAAGCTGAGGCACTTCTTCCACTATAACGGGGTGGACATTTTCAAGCCCAATTATTCTGAACTGCAGCGCAGTCTGGGCAAGAGCTTCCAAGCTGATGAGCAGTTTTTCAAAGCCGCCTCGGAAACCCGAACCAGGATGAACGCGCGCTTTTTGGTGCTCACCAGGGGGGCCAGAGGTATGTATGTGTTTTCAGATGGGCCTGTTAAACATCTGCCCACCGTGGCCAGAGAAGTCTTTGACGTCTCCGGAGCGGGAGACACAGTGATCAGCGTGCTGACTCTGGCTTGGATTTGCGGGGCAGAAATTGACCTGGCAGCCAACCTCGCCAATCACGCCGCCGGAGTAGTCTGCGGCAAACTTGGCACCGCCAGCGCTACCGCTAAAGAGATTTTGGACAGTATCCATGAACAGAGATAAGATATATTCCCTGAATGAGTTGGAAGACGTCCTGGTACTTTATAGAAATACCGGGGGCCGCATCGTGTTTACCAACGGTTGCTTCGATATTATGCATGCCGGGCATGCCCAATACCTTGAAGAAGCAAGAGCTATGGGCGATGTCCTGATCGTAGCGATGAACTCAGACGCGAGTGTCAGACGCCTGAAGGGTCCCAAGCGTCCTGTGATCGGTCAGCAAGACCGGGCCCTCATGCTGGCGGCCCTGGAATCGGTAGATTATGTCGTTATATTTGAAGAAGATACTCCCTATGAAGTGATCAAGATCTTAGAGCCAGACATCCTGGTAAAAGGTGGAGACTGGACTGCCGATCAGATCGTGGGGGCGGATATTGTGCTGGCCCGGGGCGGTGAAGTGAAGAGCCTTCCCTTCCGGCCTGGCCTCTCCACCAGCAGCATCATTGAGCGGATCAGGGAGAGCATGTGAGCGGATTTGATGACAACGCCACGGAAGATATCGGCAAAGTGATCCAGGTTTCGGGCTCCCACGCTAAAGTGGAAATCCAACGCGGCGGCGGTTGTGGTAGCTGTGCCATGCGGGGCTTTTGTTTTAAAAAGGGAGAACCGGCCGTGTTTGACGTGCAGACAGAGCTTCCTCTTAAAGAAGGCGATCTGGTGAGCCTGGAAATCGCTCCATCTGTCCGGGTCCTCTCCGCTCTTTTGGTTTTTGGGCTGCCGCTGAGCCTGCTCTTCTTAGCCTTTATCATTGCCAGACCATACTTTACAGAGCTTGTGAGCGTCTTGCTGGCCTTTGGGGCCATGGCGTTGAGCTTCGCTATCGTGGGTTGTCTGGACCGCAAATTTGGCAAGAATATGAAGATCAGCGTGGGAGGCATCCATGATCATAAAGCTCAATGAAATGGTCTTTTATGGCTTCCATGGAGTGCACGACGAAGAGCGCCGTCTGGGACAGCGTTTCATTGTGAGTGCCATCCTGCACACGGATCCCGCTCTGGATCCCGGGATCCGCAATCTGGAAGATACCGTAGATTACACCAAGGTGTATGACGACATCCGTGAGATCATGGAGACGCATCAGTTTCAGCTCCTGGAGGTCTGTGCCAATACCGTGGCGGATAAGCTGCTGCTGGACTATCCTTTGCTGACAGCAGTCGAGCTGCGCATCCAAAAACCCTCCGTGCCTATCCAGGGGTCTTTGAGCAGCGTCGAGGTGGAGCTGTGCCGAAAGCGTTAACCAAAGTCTGGCTGAGCCTGGGTGCCAACCTTGGATATCCCAGACTGCAACTGGCCCAGGCCCACAAGTTACTATCCGCCAGAGGGATCAGGATACTAAGGAAATCCGCCTTGTACGACACGGCCCCCTGGGGAAAGACCGATCAGCCTGATTTTGTGAACCAGGTCCTGGAAGTGGAGACAGCGCTCAGCGCGGCAGAACTGCTACACACGATCGTGACTATTGAGATGGATATGGGGCGCGTCCGGACCGAGAAATGGGGCCCCCGTCTGATCGATATCGACATCCTCCTGTACGCTGATCAGATTATCGAGACGGCGGAACTGGTGATCCCGCATCCCAGATTCCATCTGCGGGAGTTTTGTCTGGGGCCACTCTGTGAATTGGAACCGGATTTGCTGCATCCAGTCTTAAAGAAAAGCATGCAAGAGCTTAGAGAAGCTTTGAATACAGGGACGGGCGGGCCAGGACCCACCAATCCCAAGGAGGAATCCTGATGAGACCCCTTGCGGCGATTATTTTAGCCGCCGGAAAAGGCACCCGGATGAAATCTTCCCGGGCCAAAGTAACCTTCCCCATAGCGGGAAAACCCATGGTCCAGAGAGTGGTAAATACAGCTCTGGCTGTGGACTGCAACAAAATCGCGATAGTGATTGGCTATCTCAAAGAGAGCGTGATCGGATGTCTGGAAGAAGACGATCGCCTCGTGTTTGTGGAACAGACTGAACAGCTCGGGACCGGCCATGCCGTCATGTGCACTGAAGACGCGCTCAAGGATGATGCCGGAGACGTGCTAATCCTCTGTGGCGACGTACCTTTGCTCAGTAAGGAAACCCTTGACCGGCTGGTGAACCATCATCGGGAATCCAGTGCTGCCTGCACGGTTTTGACAGCCTTTTTGGACGATCCCGGCAGGTATGGACGGATCCTGCGTGACGAACAGGGCATGGTGTCCGGGATTGTGGAATTTAAGGACGCCACGGATGCCCAGCGTGCCATCAAGGAATGGAACACCGGCATCTATTGCTTCCGAACCAGTGATATGTTTCAGGCCCTCGGCAAGATATCAAACCAGAACCAGCAGGGTGAGTATTACCTTACGGACACTTTGGCCATCCTGCGTTCGGAGGGGAAGACCGTGGCCTCCATTCCACTTGAGCGCCATATCGAGGTTTCGGGGGTGAATTCCCAGCAGCAGCTGGCCGAGCTGGAAGACGCCTTCATAGCTTCCATCAGGGAGCACTGGCTCAACCAGGGCGTGGTAATGCACAACCCCGCCAGCATTTACATCGACGATGATGTGATTATCGAGCCGGACGTGGAGATCGGCCCTCACTGTGTGATCCAGGGCAAGACGACCCTCGAAACCGGTGTCGTGATCGGTCCCTCCTGCTTAATCGACAGCTGCCGCGTCTGCAACGACAGCATCCTGGAAGGCCACAATATCCTCTCCTATTCCCATATTCCAGAGCAGCATATCGTCACCTTCGGCGAGAAAGTGATCGAAGAAGAAGAATATGAGTGAGCGCTACCTCTACTCCCCCTGGCGGATTGACTATATCCTGGGCGAAAAGCCTGAGGACTGCGTGCTTTGCCGTTTCAAGCAAGAGGGGGAGGACAAGGACAATCTGATCATCTGGCGTGGAAAGCTGGCCTACGTGATGCTGAACCGCTATCCTTACAACAATGGCCATCTGATGATAGTGCCTTATGAGCACAAAAGCTGCCTTAACGACCTCGATGTAGCTACCCTGCTGGAACTTGCACGGCTCAGCCAGGTTACCGAACTGGTATTCAAAGAGCAGTTCCAGTGTGAAGGCATCAACTTGGGCTTAAATCTTGGCCGGGCCGCCGGAGCGGGAATAGAAGAGCATTTGCACATCCATATGGTGCCCAGGTGGATGGGTGACGACAACTTTATGAGCGTGATCGGAGGCCGGAGAGTGATCCCGGAAGATTTTACCCAAAGCTGGTCACGGCTTCGTTCCGCGTTTGCCAACCACATGATGGACAAGGGATAATGATCCAGGATTTGACAGAAAACCGGGATCCCAAAAAGCTGCGCTCAAACAGCCGCGTCTGGTATATTGTGATCGCCGTGGCTACCTTGCTGGCAGCAGGTTACGTCATCTACCGCAACTATTTGCATGATGACAATCCCCTGCCGCCCGGAGAGGAAAGCATGCCAGCCATCAAAGTAATCGTGAGTAACGGCTGTGGGTATGAAAGCCTGGCTACCGATTATGCCAATTATATCAGCAAACTCAACGTCGAGGTGGTCAAACTGACAGACACGCCCAAACCTATCTATGACAAATCCCTGATCGTGGTCAGGAAACAGGATGAGCAGGACCTCAAACGCCTGCAGGCCATGACTGGCATCCAGCGTTTCACTCTGGCTGTCAACGAAGCCTCCGAAGCCCCATTCATCATCATCCTGGGCCGCGATTATCAGCAGTTTATGAAAGAGAACCAAGGAGGAACCTTTGGCAGATAACACCAAGCTAAACGCCATTTTGGGATGGCTGAACGAGAAGAAAGCGGAAAACATCAGCGTCTATGACGTTCAGAAGAGCAGCGGTTACACCGATGTCATCATCGTGTGCGAAGGGGCCGCCGATCTGCATAACCAGGCGATAGCCAATCATTTGTTAGATATGGCCAAAGCTAACCACTTTCACGTGATGAGCAAGGAAGGCATGGAGTTCGGCCGTTGGGTGCTGATCGATGTAGGCGATGTGGTGGTCCACATTTTCCTCTCCGATACCCGCTCTTACTACGATATCGACAAACTCTTCAAAAAAGTGCAGGAAACCGAGGACCCCTCCGAATCTATAAGTAAGGATACACCCGCCAGCGAGCAGACAACATGATAAAAGACATTATACGCGACAACATCATTGAGGTGCTGAATGCCCACGGCTATACCCATGAGCGGGAGTTTGTGGTTGAAATCCCCAACAATCAGGAGTTTGGGGATTATTCCTCCAACGCCGCTCTGGTGCTCTCCAAAGAGAACAAGACAGCTCCCAAGCTGATGGCGGAAACGCTGATCAAGGACCTCAAAAAAAACAAGTTCTTCAAGAAAGTGGAGATGGCCGGGCCTGGATTCATCAATTTCCACCTCTCACCTGCCCTCTATCAGATGATGCTGTGGACTATCCACGGCAAGGGAGAGGACTACGCGGCCACTGATCTCGGCAAGGGTGAAAAGGTCCTGCTGGAATTTGTGAGTGCCAATCCCACCGGCCCGCTCAACATCGTTAGCGCCAGGGCCGCCGCCTTTGGAGACACTCTCTACCGGATCATGAAGTTTGTGGGCTACGACCCCGCCCGGGAGTTTTATATCAACGACGCCGGCAATCAGGTGGACATCCTGGCCGAATCTCTGGAACTGCGTCTCAGAGAGTTGCAGGGCGAGCGCATTGGTGATTTCCCCTATGAGGCTTATCACGGTGAATACGTCAAGCACCTGGCCCAGAGGCTCAATGCCGTGGAAGGCGTCAGAGTGTTTATGATGACGGAAAAAGACCGCATGGACCACCTCAAGGAATTCGCCCTCTCCGAGCTTCTGGAGATGCAGCGCCTCAGTCTGGAAAAGTTTGGCGTGGTCTTCGATGGCTGGGTGTCGGAAAAGACCCTGCGTGCCGAAGGCGTGGTGGAAGAAGTGCTCAGCTATCTTACGGAAGCGGACTGCACCTATGAAAAGGAAGACGCCATCTGGTTTCGTTCCACCGATTTTGGAGACGACAAAGACCGCGTGCTGATGAAGAGCGACGGCTCCATCACCTATTTCGTGCCAGATCTGGCCTACCACCTCACCAAGATTCAGAGGGGCTATAGCACTTTGATCGATATCTTCGGTCCGGACCATCACGGCTACGTTCCACGTCTCAAAGCCGCCTTCAAAGCTCTCAAATATGACGAAGAAATGTTGGAGATTATCTTCCTGCAACAGGTCAACCTCTTCGAGAGCGGTGAACGCGTCAAAATGAGCAAACGGGCCGGCAAAATCGTGACCATGGACGATCTTGTGAGCGTGGTGGGCAAAGACGCGGCCCGTTATTTTTTCATTGCCCGCAAAGCCAACGCCCATCTCAATTTCGACCTCGAACTGGCCCTCAAACAAAACAACGAAAACCCCGTTTACTACTGTCAGTACGCCCACGCCCGCATCTGCAGCATCGTCAAGAAAGCCAAAAAAGACCGCGTCCTCCCCAAGACATATAAAAAAGAGCTGGCCCTCAAGCTCAATAAACCTGAGGAACTGGCCCTGATCCGCAAATTGACCGATCTGCCGGAATTGCTGCAGCTGATCTCCATCCATCGCGAGCCACATCGTCTGGCCACCTGGGCTGAAGAGCTCTGCGGGCTGTTCCACCGCTATTACAACAAATATCAGGTGGTAAGCGCCAAGAATAAAGAACTCTCTCAAGCCCGTCTCCTGCTGATAGATACCGTCCGCATGAGTCTGGCCCTGGCCTTTGACCTGATGGGCATCAGCGCTCCCGAAAAGATGTAGGGTTTGGGATTACCTATGGCTGAATTTCGCCGGATGCGAGTGGAAGACCTGCCCAGAATCTATGAGATTGAGCGGCTGGCCTTCTGTGATCCCTGGCCGGATGAAGCCTTCAGCATGATGAATGGCTATCACAGCTATGTGGCATTGAGAGAAGGACTTCTGATCGGCTACATCATCTGCCTCAGCGCTCTCGACGAAAGCTCCATCGCCAATCTGGCCATAGACCCCCAGTTTCAAAGACAGGGTTTCGGTAAAGAACTGCTAAGATTCGCCATGGACGAGCTCGCCACCCAGGGCATCAAGAGGATGTTTCTGGACGTGCGGCGCGGCAACCTGGCCGCTCAGGGACTTTATGAGCAGTTTGGCTTTGTGCATGTAGGAGTCAGAAAGGGCTACTACAGCGACCCTCCTGAGGACGCTCTGGTAATGATGTGGACCAAGGTAACTGAATGAAAAACTACGACTTCCTGGTGTTGGGCTCCGGTATCGCTGGCCTCGTGTTCGCGCTGCAGGCCTCCCAACGTGGCAAAGTAGCCGTCATCACCAAAAAGAGCCTCTTCGATTGCAACACCGATTACGCTCAGGGAGGCATCGCGGCCGTCCTGGACGTTACGGATTCCTTTGAACAGCATTGTCAGGACACCTATCTGGCCGGCGCGGAGCTGGGCAAAAAACAGGTGATCAGCAAGATCATTCAGGAAGGCCCACGCCTCATTCAATACCTGATTGACCTGGGCACCGATTTCACCCGTCGCGATCCCAGCTACGACAAGCGTCTGGAAAATCTTTCCCTCACCCGCGAAGGTGGTCACAGTCACAGACGAGTGGCCTACGCGGCTGATTCTACCGGGCATCAGATCATGCAGGCCCTCATCAATCGCTGCCATGAAAACACCGACATAGATATCTTTGAGCATCATCTGGCCATCGACCTCATCACTCAGCATCACATCGTTCAGGACGAGGGTTTCATCCCGGGCATTTCATGCTGGGGAGCTTATGTGATGGACCTGGAGACCAACGAAGTGCAGATTTTCAGGGCCAGAAAGACTATGCTTGCCACAGGTGGCGCGGCCCAGATTTATGCCCACAACACCAATCCCGATGTGGCCACCGGAGACGGAATGGCCATGGCCCGTCTGGCTGGAGCGAGACTGGCCAACATGGAGTTTGTCCAGTTTCATCCCACCGCGTTCTGGACTCCCGCGGGAGACACCTTCCTGATCACTGAGGCCCTCAGAGGCGAAGGCGCCATCCTCAGACTCCAGGACGGCACCAGTTTCATGGAAAGCTATCACGCTCAGGGCAATCTGGCTCCCCGCGACGTGGTTTCCAGGGCCATCGACGCGGAACTGAAACGCCGCGGTGAAAAGTTTTGCTGGCTGGACGCCACTTCCATCCCGCCTGAAAAGCTCAAAGCCCACTTCCCTTACATCGATTCCCGCCTCAGGGAGTATGGCATAGATTTTTGCCAGGACCCCATTCCAGTGGCCCCCGCGGCCCATTATTTCTGCGGCGGAGTGCTATCCACCATCGACGGTATCACCGATATCCACAATCTCTTCGCCGCCGGAGAAGTGGCCTGCAGTGGTCTGCACGGGGCTAATCGTCTGGCCTCCAATTCGTTGCTGGAAGCACTCGTGATCGCCTGGCATGCCGCCAATCATCCTTCTTTGGACGCATGCGTCAACTTCCCCTCCATCCCCACCTGGAAAGAGATGAACATGTTCAACGAAAACGAGTGGGTGGTTATTTCGCACAACCGTGAGATTATCGGCACCATCATGCACGGCTACGTGGGGATCCGTCGTTCCCGTCGCCTGCTCAAATACGCTCTCTCCAGAATCGAAAATATCTACAACGAAGTCAACAACTTTTATCAGCACAACTCCGTCCGCAAGGAAGTGGTTGAGACCCGCAATATGGCCATCATCGCCATTGCCGTGATCCGCAGCGCGCTATCCAGAAAGGAGAGCCGCGGGGCCCATTTCCTGATCGACAATCCGGAGCGGGACGATGCCCGTTACCAGACTGATACGATTATTTAGCTTGAGAAGGTTGACAGCATGAAAGGCCTGTTTATCACTTTTGAAGGCACCGAGGGCAGCGGTAAAAGCACCCAGGTCAGGATGCTGGAAGCCGTTCTGAGACAAATGGATATTCCCTGCCTGAAAACCCGCGAACCGGGAGGTCCACCCATCAGCGAAGCTATCCGCGCCATTCTTTTGAACCCAGCTTTTACCGAAATGCAGGCTGAGACGGAGCTCTTGCTCTACATGGCCAGCCGCGCGCAACACACAGCCCAGTGGATTATTCCAGCCCTGGAACGCGGAGAGATCGTGCTCTGCGACCGCTACAACGATTCCACCATTGCCTATCAGGGCGCGGCCCGAGATCTGGACCAGGATTTTATCGCCGCCCTGGCAAAGTTTGCCACCCGATCCAGAGTACCGGACATCACCTTCCTGGTAGATATTCCTGTGGAGACTGGCCTCGCCAGAATTCAATCAAGGGAGTTGGACCGCATGGAAAATGAAGCCATCGGCTTTCACCGCAAGGTGCGTGAACAATATCTGCGCCTTGCTCACACTCAAGCTTTTAGATATATTGTCTTGGACGGCACTCTGGATCCCAACGCGATCCACACGCTGATCCTCAACCACGTTCTTAGCCGCATTTAGGAGTATATAGTGACGCATTCAACCCACAAGACCGCTATCATCACCATCGTCTGTGTATGGATCCTGGCGGGGATCATGCTGACGGGTGCCACCAGTGCCTTTGCCCAGACCCAAAACAAGGGCTCAGACATCTACACTCAGCTCAGCACCTTCACCGAGGTCCTGCAGAAAGTAAAACAGTATTATGTGACCGAGCTCGACGATGAAGAGCTCATCAAAGCAGCCATCATCGGCATGCTGGGCAACACCGATCCCCACACCAGCTATTTTACCAAGGATGAATTCTCAGACTTTACCACCTCGACCCGCGGAGCCTTTGGTGGCTTGGGCATCCAGATCGACAAGATCGGAGATTACGTCACGGTGGTCTCCCCCATCGAAGGTACGCCCGCTTACCGGATGGGAATCACAGCCGGAGACCGGATTGTGAAGGTGGACGGCACAAACATCGTGGGCCAGAGCACCGATGAAGCCATCAAACTGATGCGCGGTGACGTCGGTACCCAGGTGGTGATCACGATTTCCCGTCCCGGTGTGGCTGAACCGCTCGATTTTACCATCATCCGGGAAACCATCAAGATCAAAAGCGTCCCTTATTTCTTCAAGCTCGATAATGGAGTGGGCTATATCCGGATCACCCAGTTCAACGAAAACACCACCCAGGAGCTCCGTGACGCTTTGAGCGGCCTTGAAACCGAGGGCATCCGGGGACTGGTACTGGACCTGAGGTCCAATCCCGGTGGACTCTTGGAACAAGCCGTCGATACAGTCAACGAGTTTATCGGCAAAGACAAACTGGTGGTGGAGACCAAGGGCCGCGTCGCCAATTCCAACCGGCAACACTACACCCGTTTTGCCACACGGGTGCGTAATTATCCCATCGTGGTGCTGGTGAATGAAGCTTCCGCCAGCGCTTCCGAGATTTTCGCGGGCTCGTTGCAGGATTGGGACAAAGGTCTCGTGATGGGCAAAACCACCTTTGGCAAAGGCAGTGTGCAACAGCTCTTCCCCCTCGCCAATGGCAACGGCATCAAGGTTACCACTTCCTACTACTATATCAAGAGTGGCCGCTGCATCCATAAGATGCTGAACGACAAGCTTCTGCAAGGCAAGGAAGTGAGCGACGCCGAAAAGCAGGAAGAAGAGAAGAAAACCCACGAACTGCTCTACTACACCGTCAATAAACGCGTCGTCTATGGCGGCGGAGGCATTACCCCGGATATCGAAGCCGAAAGCGACCTGCTCACCAACTTCGCCGTGGAACTGCGCCGCAAAAACGCCTTCTTCAACTTCGCAGTGGACTATATGGTGCAGCACGAACACGTGATCCCAAAAGACATCCGGGTGGATGATTCCCTCTTCAGCAGCTTCCTCACCTACGTCCGTCAAAATGATATCAGCTACACCGCCGCGGACCTGGACAGCACCGCTTCCTACATCCGCAGCACTCTCAGAAGCGAACTGATCCGTAAATCCCACGGCGACAACGAAGCCTATAAAGCCACCATAGATCAGGACAAACAACTTCAACAGGCCATCGCGCTCTTTGACCGCTTCAGCACCATGGAAGCCATGTTTGAGCACGCAGCCTCAATCCCCAAGAAACGTTAAGCACCCACCAGAGGAGTAACCATGAAAAAACTCAGCCTCTTGATCATCACCATGATCCTTGTCGCTGCCCTCAGCGCTCATCCCGCCAGCAGTGTCAGCATCAGCTACGACGCCAGAAACAGCCAGGTAACGGTAGATTTTGAACACAGTGTCAAATCCGCCTCCGATCATTATATTCAGACCCTCACGCTCAAGATCAACAACAAGACCATCATCAGCCAGGTCTATTCCTTGCAGGAAAAATCCGCCGGCGGATTGGCCATTTATCGCATCCCCGGCCTCAGGAAAGGCGACGTGATCGAAGTGATCACAGACTGCAACAAGGGTGGTAAAAAGAGCGGAAAGCTGACTCTGAACTAAATCCGCCAACCCGGTCCCGCTTGCTCTGCTTCGGATGCAAGCATTAAAAGCAGAGATTACAAGACCTTCAGGCCGTTTGAGCCCCGAATCTTAGGGGCAGCTCAAACGGCCTTTTCTCAGAGGCGGATTGAAATGTCGGATATCAATCTGCACAGGTTACGATCCCTGGGGGGCATCCAGAAACCACCCAGTAATCCAGAGAATTTTGAGTTTACGATGGCATTTTCTATGTAATCACCTTCCAATGTCTTAGCGGCCTTTATTTAGCATTGAAGGACCGATCGCTGCCGCGGTAGTCTTCCCCGCAACCAGGGTCTGCATATATATAAGTCTAAACTCCCCGCTCAGCCTTTGGGCCACTTTCAGATTAGCAGGGGAGTTTGAACTCAAAATGAGTCTAAATCATACTGGTACGATAAATCCTTGACAGATTTCGCCATCTCAGCATCAGGTTAAAAATCCAAATTCGTGCTTAGGAGATAGAGATGATCGATGAGAAGCTGATCCCATACCTTGTAGACTCCATAAAGACTTATTGGGATAGGCCGGCTTTTACGGACTACCCCGGTCCCGCTTTGAAATACTCGGACGTGGGCAAACAACTGCTATGGATACATCGCCTCTTTAAAACCTGCGGACTAAAAAAAGGCGGCAAAGTGGCCCTGGCTGGAAAGAACAGCGGAAGCTGGGCTACCCTGTGGATTTCTACCGTCACCTATGGGGGCAGCATCGTTCCCATT
>ERZ795059.1587-NODE-1587-length-25098-cov-6.328794_pt1 | contig 25098 bp, 19 predicted proteins | sample MGYA00375143_ERZ795059 | MGnify/ENA primary metagenome ERZ795059 (study PRJEB30188, sample SAMN05720168) | activated sludge metagenome | isolation source: Anaerobic digester | place: USA | collected 2015-01-07 ... | reverse complement strand
AGATTGGATGGTGTGACTGGAGTTCAGACGTGTGCTCTTCCGATCTGACATCCACCAACCACCAACGCGGATTTTCAAGCGTACTGGTTGCATCGTAGTAATCCGATTTCTTGTTGAATTGGGTTGGGTCGGGATAACTGTCGGAAGCCACTTCTGCTAGGCCGGATATGCCAGGTACCGTAGTATTGGAGTGATAGAAAAAAATGCCGTCACCGACTTTCATGTCTTTCATCATGTAATTACGGGCCTGATAATTGCGAACGCCACTCCAGGGTTCGCGCTTTACCCGTTTCAGATCATCGATGGAGAACTCTTCGGGTTCCGATTTCATCAACCAGTAATTCATGAAAATACCGACCCTGCCAGATTTGGTTCCGATTTCATCAGCCAGTAACACATCGTGATCACCTAAAAATAATATGGAAATTTCAAGCCAGCGCTAAACTTATATTTTATGAAAACGTAATACTTCCCGCTCGTTGATCAACATGTCCAGTTTTACATCCCAGTCTTCCGCAGGTAAATTTTCGACTTCCTGATCAGAATATGCGACACCGATTAGCAAAGGCGGGGCAGCATGTGATCTGCGGAAGGAAAGGCTGCGGTCATAATAACCTCCGCCCATTCCAAGCCGAACACCGTTTCGGGTATAGGCAAGCAGAGGTAGCAATATGATGCTTAGATCGGAGGCATCCAGGGCCGAAGTCGGTGAAATATCGGGCTCGGGAATGCCGTATTGATTGCTGACAAGGTCATCGCCGGAGCGCCATGGCGCAAACTTCAAGGTCTTGTCGTGCTGGATGATCGGTAGGCACCAGACTTTCGGTGTTTGTACTCGCATTTGCACGATATGGAGCGGAACTTCGCCCTGGGTAGCCCAGTAGCCGGCGATGTAGTTTGCAGAAGCCCATTCGGGAAGATCGAGTAGTTGCCTTGCTATTGCGTCTGCCGTTTGCATGCGTTGCGGGGCAGTTATTGCAAGGCGTTTTGCGCTGAAAGCCTGCCGCAAAAGTTTTTTCTCCGCGCGTATTTTTTTATTCACGTTCGTTGTTTCGCGGGAATTCAAAATTGCATCCTCCACCATGCCGATGCGTACGAAACGACCTTGATCCAGGAGGATCAAGTGGGCATCTGGACGAAAACTTCAGGCTTCCCGCAACAGGGCGGACATGCACACCGTCGTCGTCGACAAATTCCCGGGCCGTAATTATGGGTCAAGGTGAAATGTTTGCGCACGCTGTCGAACACAGCAGAGGACACGAACATAGTATAGAACCTAATCCGGAAAAAAATGTGAACGAAACCGGAAAATATTATTCTTGTTATCTCGGAAATGAATCGAACAAGCCATCCAGTTTTCGATTCATGTCGCCGAGAGTCTGATGTAGAACGCCATCGCGTTCATCTGCAGCTTTTTTCAGCTGCAGGAATTCATGGGCAAGATTCAACGCGGCCAGTACGGCAACCTGATCAATGGAGACCATGCGATTGTTGCCGCGAATTTCACGCATGCGGGCATCGAGAAAACGGGCCGAAGCCTGAAGGCTTTCCTGTTCTCCTGCTTCGACACCAACGGTAAATTCACGGTCCAGGATTTTTACGTTGACCGGAGTACTCACGCGTTTTGCTCCAGCGATTTCAGGCGATTGATCATCGCTTCAACCCTTGAACGTGCAAGTTCATTTTTGCTCATTAATTGCGAACGCTCACTTGTTAACTGTTCCTGGCTTTGCCGCAAACTGCGGTTCTCGTCCTGCAAGCGGCGTGATACTTCGATCAATCGATCCACGCGTTCGGCCAGGGCCTTGATTTGTTGATGTACGTCGGGCGAGTTCATAGGCTTCACGATAGTGTCAGTTCAACAGGTGGTCAAGCAAAATTCGGATGTGCGGGACTTAGTAGGGCGCCGGAATTGCGGCCACATTGCTCGGTTGCCAGCTACGGATAAAGGCCAGACAACGATGGCCGTCAATTGGAGGAGACAACCAATAGCCCTGGATTTCATCGCAGCCCTGTTCACGCAGATAGCGCAGCTGCTGTTCGGTTTCCACGCCTTCCGCGATGACGTTCAAGCCAAGCGAATGACTCATCGTGATAATGGTGGCGGTAATGGCCTCGTCGTCCGGATCGTGATCCAGGTCGCCGATAAAAGCCTTGTCGATTTTTAACGTATCGATCGGCAGACGTTTCAGATACACCAGCGAGGAATAACCGGTACCGAAATCGTCAATTGCCAGCGTCAGGCCCAGTGCACGCAATTCGTTCAGCACGGTGGTCGCCTGTTCGGCGTTTTCCATCACCATGCTCTCGGTCAGTTCCAATTCCAGGCGGTTGGCCGGAATTTCGGTTTCTTCCAGAATGCGTTTCAGGGTCTGGGCCAGATTGCCGCGCAGCAATTGCATGACCGAGACATTGACCGCCATCGATAGTTCGGTCAGTTCGTGTTTGCGCCAGCGTTTGAGCGCCATGCAGGCTTCCTGCAGAACCCATTCGCCGATGGCGAGAATCAAACCGCTTTCTTCCGCCAAGGGGATGAAAGTAACCGGGCTGATGTCACCCAATTCAGCACTATGCCAGCGCAACAGAGCTTCGACACCGGTAATACGGCCGTCGGCCAGCGACATGCGCGGTTGATAGACAAGACGGAATTCGCCCTTGTCCAGAGCCTTGCGCAAGCAAGTCAGAATCTGGGCGCGCCGACGTGCTTCGGCGTCCATCGTTTCATTGTAGATCTGGAAGGTATTGCGGCCTTCGGCCTTTGCCTGGTACATCGCTGTATCGGCGAACTTCAGCAAATCGGTCGGCACCAGCGCATGGTCGGGATACAAACTGATTCCCAGTGAAGGCGTGATATTGACATCGTGGCGTTCATCGACTTCCAGCGGCATCGAAAACGCGGTCAGAATTTCGCGCGCCATGCGTTCCACTGCGGCAAGGCTTTCGACGTCTTCCAGAATCACGGTGAATTCATCACCGCCAAGCCTCGCCACCGTATCGGAGGCACCGACGGTTGCTTGAATTCTAGAAGCCGCGGCTTTCAATAAACGATCGCCGGCAGCATGGCCGAGTGAATCATTGATGTCCTTGAAACGATCAAGATCCAGAAACAGCACGGCGACCCGTGTTTCCTGACGGCGAGCCCTCACAATCGCGCGGCCCAGCCGTTCGGAAAGCAGGGCGCGATTCGGCAGGCCTGTCAGGGTGTCGTAATTGGCCAGGTAACGCAGTTCCTGTTCGGCCCGTTTTTTGTCGGTGATGTCATTCACCACGGCCACGAAATGACTGCGAATACCGTGGGCATCGCGTACTTCCGACATCTCGATCCAACCCAGAAACTCGTCGCCGTCCTTGCGTTTTTGCCACATTTCGCCAGCCCAATGGCCGGTGCGTTCGAGAATGTCGCGTACACGGCGATAAAAATCGGCACCATGCTGGGTCGAGTCAAGAATGCGACTGTTCTGGCCAATCACTTCTTCATCGTTGTAGCCGGTGATCCGCGAGAAGGCGGGGTTGACCGAAATGAAGCGGAATTCGAGATCAATGACCGCCACCGCTTCACTCATGCTTCGCAACACTTCGAGGGCCACGCGGCGTTCGCGTTCGGCACGGCGACTCATGGTGATATCTCTCGCGGTGCCTGCCATGCGCAACGGCTTGCCGTCGGCATCGCGCTCTACCAGCTTGCCGCGGGAACGAACCCAGATCCACTCTCCGCTACCGTTGCGGATTCGGTGTTCTGATTCAAACACTTCGCTCTGGCCGATGAGATGTTCCTGCAAAAGTTTTTGTACGCGGGGTAGGTCATCTGGATGCAGAGAGTGCGTGCGCCAGTCATCCGTACTCATCGATTCTGAGGCGCCCTGGCCAAGCAATTGGTTGGCACCAAGCCGGTACAGGCTGTTTTCGGGGATGTTCCAATCCCAGAATTCGTCGCCGGAGCCCCAAAGGGCGAGATTCAAGCGGGCTTCGCGCTCGCGAATCTCTTCCAGCAAGGCAGCTTCCTGGACGACTCGGCGGCGCCATATTCGCCACAGGATCAAGCCGAGAAATGCGGCGGTGACCAAAAGCGCAATTTGGGGGGCAAGACTGGCAGCGCTATAACTATTTGCCGTATCGGCTTGTGCATTGTCGGGCGTTAAAAAGATGCCAGCCATCACCGCTGCAGGAAGAATACGGGGCAAACAGCTAGCTGGTGTATCGCGCAATGGCACCGATCAGGCCTCTCTCGAATGTTTCCCCGCCTGCCAGTGTAGTGGGCGGAGGCACAATGTCACAAGACGTTTCGCGCACTTGCTAGAATGAGCGCCTGCCTTTCAGGGTTTTGTGTATGAATCAGCCGGTACTTCCCTTATATGCCACTCTGGCGCAATCGCCGCTGATGAATTCGCTGGGGGTTGAAGCTCCCGAGCTGCATGGCGGTCTTTGTGGTTACCTGTGTGGCGGCGGACAGGCAAATGCAGAAAACTGGCTTAGCCTGGTATTGAGCGACGATGCCGTGCATGAAGTGGAGCCAGGCACCGATCTGGCGCAATTGTATGAGGCCACTTGTGCGGGTCTGGCATCGGAAGAGTTTGAATTCGATCTGCTCTTGCCTGATAGCGATGCACCGGTGGCCGAGCGCGGCGACGCCTTGCTGGCCTGGTGTCGTGGATTTCTTGGTGGTGTTGGCCTGTCGGGCGCCGATGTAAAACGCATGTCGGAAGAAACCCAGGATGCCTTGACCGATTTGGGACGGATCGCGGCCAGCGAATTGAGTTATGAAGATGCAGACAGCGACGAGGAAGCCTTCGAGGAAGTTTCCGAATTTGTTCGCGTAGCCGCCATGCTGCTGCATAGTGACTGCGTGCTGGGCCCTCGCCATCGTCGAAAATTACATTAATCGTAGCGAAAACATGATCTCTCAAAAAGAATTCGCCAAGCGTCGCAAACAACTGATGCGTATGGCCTCGGACGACGCCATTATCATCTTGCCGTCGGCTCCCGAACGCATTCGCAGCAATGACACTCACTATCCCTACCGGCAGGATTCCGATTTCTGGTATCTGACCGGTTTTGCCGAACCCGAAGCCGTGCTGGTGATGGTGCCGGGCCGCAAGCATGGTGAAAATTTGTTGTTCTGTCGCGAGCGCAATCCCGAGCGGGAGGCCTGGGATGGTCCGAGAATCGGTCCCGAAGGTTCGGTAGAAACACTGGGCATGGACGATGCCTATTCCATTGATGATCTCGATGAAATCTTGCCCGGCTTGCTCGAAGGTCGCCGTCGTGTTTATTACCATTTCGGCCGCGACAAGGAATTTGATCTGAAATTGATCGGTTGGCTCAACCGTGTCCGCGCGCATATGCGGATGGGTGCAGAGCCGCCACACGAATTTCTCGAACTAGGCCATTTGCTGCATGAATGCCGCCTCTTCAAAAGCAAAGATGAAATCAGGTTGATGCAGCGTTCGGCCGATATTGCCGCACAGGCACAAGTCGCTGCCATGCATGCCACACGCCCGGGGCTGCATGAATATGAAATCGAGGCGGCGCTGCAATATTGCTACAAGAAAAACAATGCCACCGCTTCTTACGAACCGATTGTCGGCAGCGGCGCCAATGCTTGTGTATTGCATTATCGCGCGAACAATGCGCGCTTGAATGATGGCGATTTATTGTTATGCGATGCCGGCGCCGAATACGATTATTACGCATCCGATATCACGCGGACTTGGCCGGTCAATGGTCGTTATTCCAAGGAACAGCGCGCGCTCTATCAGATCGTACTCGATGCACAGACGGCCGCCTTGTCGAAAGCGCAAATCGGCCAAGCCTGGATTGCAGGCCACGAAGCTGCCGTTGAAGTTCTCACTGAAGGTTTGCTGTCACTCGGGTTGCTGAAAGGGAATGTGAAACAGAATCTGGTCTCCGGCGAATACAAGAAATTCTATATGCATAAAACCGGCCATTGGCTGGGTCTGGATGTGCATGATGTCGGCGAATACAAGATTGCCGGCGATTTTCGCGAACTCGAAGCGGGGATGGTATTCACTATCGAGCCCGGGCTGTACATTCCGCCTGGAACAAAAGGCGTGCCGGAAAAATACCAGGGCATCGGCATTCGAATCGAGGACGACATATTCATCACCAATAAAGGCCCTCAGGTTCTGAGCAACAAGGTGCCGAAGACGATCGATGCGGTGGAAGCGATCATGGCGGATCGCAAATAGCGGCTACCCCAGAACTTTCTGCTGCCTGAAAGTTCCAATGCGGGTGGCTGTTGAGGGCTGTTCGTTAAGCTTCGGTTTGCTAGATTGAACTGATGCAATGTCGGCAGCATCAAGCAAGCCACGGTTTCTTGGTGAATGAAACAGCAGTGAACAATACCCAGGACGGATTATTCATGCATAGCAAAAACATGACGGATATCCGCATCATCACGCAGGATAACGGAGCCGGTCTGGTGAAAGACGCCGAACTGCTGACTGCTGCCTTGAAATCAGGTTTTTTCCGCGTCATGCAAAACCGTTTCAAGACAAACAAAGTCGGCAAATGGCTCCAGCGAATAGCGATCCAACAAAGTGCCGTTACGCCCTCCATCAATATCTTTCTGGAAAGGCTGCATCCTTCCTTGTTTGGCAGTGCGAAGCTCAATGTGTTGATGCCAAATCCGGAATGGACATTGCCCAAGTGGTTGCCATATCTGAGGGATCTTGATTTTGTTTTGGTAAAAACACGTCATGCCGAAACCATTTTTTCCGGACTCGGCTGCAAGACCCGCTATACCGGATTCAGCAGCGAAGACCGTTGGCTGCCCGAAGTGGTTAGAGAGGCTGGCTTTTTCCATCTGGCGGGCAAGAGTTCAAACAAGGGGACTGAAAGCCTGATCGCACTATGGCGCAAACATCCGCATTGGCCACTGCTGACTATTGTGCAGCATCCCAACAAGGCTGAGTGCGATGCCAACACGCACAATATCCGTCACGTGTTGCGTTACCTTGACGATGCCGAATTGAAATTGATGCAAAATCAGCATCAGTTTCATCTTTGCATATCCGACACCGAGGGTTTCGGACATTACCTGATGGAAGCGATGAGCATGCAGGCCGTGGTGATTACCACCGATGCGCCTCCGATGAATGAATTGGTGACGGCCGAACGAGGATTGCTCGTGGGGTATGACAGAACCAGCCGGCAGAATCTTGCCACCTGTTATCACGTCGCAGAGGCACAACTCGAAGCCACGATTGAACGCGCGCTCCTCATGAGCACAGAACATGCAACAAGACTGGGTCGCGAAGCCAGAAAATTCTTTCTGCAAAACGATATGGAATTCAGGCAGCGCATTCACATGCAGATGGCAGATATCGCCAATATCGCGCACACCGCAAAATCGCATTGATGCGTACAAAAATCTTACGAATTTCTTTCGGCATTGAAATGCCGTTGATATCGCATTTCCACTGATTTCTGGATGTCTTGGCCGTTTTATTTTCCGTTTTGCGTGCTAACTTTTGCCCCTTCAATTTATTGATGCCTTCAGGCATTGATCGCTGCGATGCAGTGCTGAACGTGGCAACTGTTTGAACGCTGTCGCCTTCATGTAACAGGAGGCTGGTAGCGTCCCCCCGATACAGTGTCGAAGTGAGGGCCGCATGCTTTCCGTATCCTTATTTGGCTCCTTGCTGGTCGAGCTTGTTGGAAAGGCTGATAGCGAAGTCATCGAGATTCCGCCCAGAAGCCGGGCGCTGCTTGCGGTTTTGGCTCTGGGAGTCGGTCGAAGTTTTACCAGGACGGAACTGTTGCAAATCATCTGGGGTGAAAGTGATCGTGGCGGTTCCTCGGGTTCGCTGAATACTGCGCTCTGGCGTTTGCGTTCGGCCATCGAACGCTCGACATGCAAGGCCAATGAATTTATCCGTTCGGACCATCGTGGCGCGATAGGCCTGGCAGAAAATGTCGTTCGGCTGGATGTTGTCGAATTCCAGTCGCTGGCCAGTCCGGCATTGGGGAAATCGCTTGAATTGACGGATGCCGACGATATCGCTCGGTTGAATTCGGCTATCGCCTTGTACAAGGCAGATTTGCTGGTCGACAATGCCGAGCAGTGGGCATTGCACGAACGGGAGCGATTGCGCAGGATTTATCTCAATGCACTCGGTCGGCTGATGCGCGTCAGTGCCCTTCGAAATGATTTCGAATCGGCCATCCGTCATGCGCAGAAGATTCTTGATATCGACATGTTGCGTGAAGACATTCATCGCGAGCTGATGCGCTACTTTCTGCAGAACGGCCAGCGTGCGCATGCTTTGTTGCAGTTCGAAAAATGCCGTTCCCTGCTGCGCGCCGAACTGGCGATTCAACCGATGCGTGAAACCACCGAGCTCTACAGGCAAATCGTGGATACGGCGATTGCCAGCAATGTCGCGCCATCAGCAACTTCAAGCGAGCGAATTGCAATGATGGAATCACCGGCCATCTGCACGGATATTGCACAGCAGCCCGCCTATGAACATATCAAGGCGGCCCGGCATTGTCTTGCACTGGCAGACCAGCATCTTGCGTACAGCTTCTCCGGCCCCGAATTCAATTCATGAATTAAAGTACACGAGCATGTAAGCACGGCCCCGCAATCGCGGGGCTTTTTTTATGGAATCGAATTAGCACGGCGCATGCCGGCAATGGCCAGCATAAACGCATCACGATCGGCAATTCGGCCAAATAGTTATCGGTGATGCAAGCGTGATGCAGCGGTGACCGAGTGGAGACATGGCGCGCGCAATGTCGCCCCAGTGAGCAGAAATTGGTCTTGTCATGGCGCTGTTAGAGGATCGAACCGCTTCTTTCATCGTACGCGTCTGGCTCGAGTCGGGTTCTGATGCAGCGTCGGCTCGTGAGTGGCGCGGCGTGATCGAACAGGTGGGTTCCGGCAAGAAGATTTATTTTCGAGAGCTCAATGCCATTGTTGAATTCATGAAGCCGCGATTGGAAGAAATAGGAATTGATTGGCGTGAAAGGTTCTGGGAACAAATGTCGGAAACCATCGAAAGCCCCTCAATCCAGGATTTTCCGCCGACAGAAGAAAATTCGGCAGTGGGACCGGAAACGCTTGATAAAAAAATTCGTTAGGAGACTGACATGCCTGTTATTCGTGCCAACCGTGAGGCTATCGATGATCGCTTTAGCGTGCTCGGATTTACCATCCGCACCGAAAGCCCGCTTTATGAAGTAGGTATTGCCGCAGACCCCGCCTTGTTTCGAAGTGAAAACAGGGGGCGCCGAAACAAACGGAATTTTTTTTCCAGTCGCGTGAATGGCGCACTCAGGGCGCGTCGCGGTGAAGCGGTTTATCTGGTGCCGCCGGAAGTGTTATCGAACTTTGTCGGTCAGCAAAAATTGTATTTTGGCCTCGCGACCTACACCGAAAGCAATCGCTCGAAACCGGATTTCGTGCAGTCGCCCAGCGAGGGCAATATGTATGTGAGCCTCGGCGCATTGACCGAACGCGGTCTACGTCGCACGAATGCAAAAACCGGCAATGGCAATGCCTACGGCAACGTGGGTAATGGTGCCGATACCAGTCTGGAATGGGGCGGTGATGCTCTTGCCGCATCCAGTCAGCCACCACCCGCCGTTTCTGCCCCGGCACCCAATCCGAATTCCGCTGCACCTGAAAATAATGCAGCAGTCGCTGCCGGTCTGGAATACGACGATGGTTTCTCCAGCAAATTATGGAAGAACCCGCCGGCAGTTTCGAAGGCACAGGATGTCCTGCTGCAACCCTTTTATCGCTCCAATAATACGCTGCAGGCTTTGCGTGACCAGTTGGGTTTCCTGGCCGGAAGCGTGGCTTGGTTCGTCGGCGTCGAAGATACGGGGGCTTTTCCACATAGCGCGATTTGCCAAGTGCGCACGGCCGATAGCGACGAGGAAATCGGCAGCGCGTTTTATATCGGCCCTAATTTATTGCTGACGGCCGCACATGTTGTTGCAGGCTCTAGCAGTCTGACTTTTGTTCCCGGGAAAAACGGTGCGAGCAGCGAACCGTTCGGTCGTTTTACCGTATCGTCCAGTCAATGGCGTTCGCATGAAAGCTATACCGGCGCCAATCACGATTTTGATTTCGCCATCATCAAGGTGCCGAATGCCGCACCGCACGGCCAATATTTCTCGCTGGAAGAACTGCGTCAATCGACAGTGGAAGGCGTGGTGGTTTGCGGTTATTCGATGGAATCGCGCGGCAAGGAACTGATTCACCGTCTGGTCAACCGTACCATCGATACCAACAAACAGCATTTGCATGGCGGACATGTCCGCATCCTGCAAGATGAAACCTTCGAATACGATATTCAAACCCTGATGGGTGCCAGCGGTTCACCGGTCTATCAAGTTCTCGGCAGCGGTGATCAACTTTATGTCAGCTGTGTCGGCATCCATGTAGGTGGCTCTACCGATACGACCAATATGGGCTGTCGCATCACCGATGCGAAAATTGCCTGGATCACCTCCAAGGCCAGTGCGCTGGGTGTTTCATTGGCCTTTGGCGAGGCGCCGGTATCGTTGCGTTCGAGTAATACCCGATCACAGGGCATGGCGGTCGTTTCGAGAGCTAGCGATTACGAGCGTCCCAATTTCAATGCATTGAATGATGTCGATTTGAAACTGCGGGTATTCATTCCTTCCCCTGCAATTCTCGCCGAACGTCCCGTGCTCAGTGATCACGCATTCAGCGGAGATGGTCGCAGCTTCCAGTATGAAGGCGGTACCAGTCGCGCCGATATTCATGCGCGCATGAGTTTCGATCCGGATACTAACAAGGCAAGCCTGACGATACTTGATCAACACTGGGGCGAGAGCAAGGAATACCGCATTGAAGATACCGTGGCCGTGAGCGGCAAGCCGGGCTGGTATCGCAATATTCGCGAAGGCGCACAGCACATAGATCAAGCCACCTTGAGTCGCAGCGATAGCAATTTGTCGGCTGGTATGGGGGGCGACAGTTTCAACGGCATCATCAGTGTTGCAGAACGTTCCTATTATGCCGGCTTCCATGTCGATGGCGGCCTGCCGCTGTTAACGCTGACTTTCAATATCAATGCCAATCTGTATGTGCATGTGCGCAGAAATGGCGATCGGATGGAAGCCAGGGTCGTGGGCAGCCACGACGGCTTCCCGGCTTATGAAATCTATGCAAATCAAACACGACTGTATTCCTATGATCCGATAAGTGCAGGTTCGGATCCGACGGCCCTGTTCGGTACCGGCGATTGGGATCAGCAAGCCGATACCAGCTATGTTGATATCGGGCCAGCAACGCAATGGCGAATGATTCCGGTCCACGTGAATGGCATGTCGCAGGCACAGGAAATTCCGCTGGATCCCGGCGTCGGCGGCCAATCGATTGATGTGAGTGCACTACAAGTAGGCGACATCATTGTGTCGACCGCGCGGCATCCGGTGTCCTATCTCATTCGAGGCGGCACGGTGTCATCGATCAGTCACGCTATGATTTACGTGGGTAACGGAAATATTGTCGAGGCGGTGGGCTCCGGTGTGCGTGAAGTGCCGCTGGCAACGGCAATCGACGATGCCATTCTGGCGGTGGCGTATCGCCATTCCGCCATTACTGCGAGCCAGGCACAAACGGCTGCTAGTTTTGCGAGGGCGCAGGTAGGTCGTCCCTACAATTACGCGGGTGTCGCCGGCGTTGCGAATCGCATTCTGCATCCGATACTCAGCCGGGTCGGAGATGCGATTGCAAACCGCATGGGTTTCCATCGCGATGAAGCACGTTCCTTCTATTGTTCCGAATTGGTGTTTGCCGCATTCGAACAAGCGGGCGCACCTTTGGTTGCCAGTTCGGCGGGCACCAGCACGCCGAGTGACATCGTCGATTTATCCAGAAATATTGTGTCCTATGTCGGTCACCTGAAAGCCGAAGACACACCGTTCGGAATTCCGTTTTCGTTGCCGATGAGCAACGCTCTCGGTGGCCCGGGTTTTTCCGTGTACTGGGATGATGTGCCGTATTTGCCGCAATCCTCCACCGGCTCATGCTGGGCCGCGGCGGCTGCGATGATTGTGGGATGGCGTGATCGCATTTCCATCAGCGATCAAAGCATTGCAGCCGAAGTGCCGGCATTCAATGCCTACATCGCAGGCTTGCAGGCGAATCAACGTCCGGCGCTGGCGAGTACCTGGAATCTGGTGCCGGAACCACCGGCTTCCTACACCATCGAGGCCTGGCGCGACATGCTGGAAACCTATGGTCCCTTGTGGGTTGCCGGCATGTGGTCCGCTTCCGGCGGTGGCCATATCCGCGTCGTAATCGGTCTGGAAAGCGATGGCAATGCCGATGGTTCCGGAACCACTGTTTATTTGTACGATCCATGGCCAGGTAGCGCGGGCCGGATCAAAATGCCGTTTACTCAATTCCTGCAATTGTACGAAGGCAGATTCACCAACAGTACCGGTTACTACCAGATGCAAATCCTGCATGCGGAAAGCGCTGCGGGACGAGCAACGACGACATCGGCACCGTTCGCGATGGCGCAATCGCTGAAACAGATTCAACAGCGGCAGCAATCGAATCTCGCCGTTGTTCCTGCACGTGCAGCAGCGTACTCCGGCAGTTTGGCGAGCATGGATTCCGATCATGATGTCCCGTTGATTCCGCAAACCGACAAGAATTCCTGCTGGGCAGCAGCCATGGCGATGTTGTTGTCGTTCCGTCGCAATGCTTCCTACGAACCGGAAACACTGGCAAACGAAGTGGGTCGTTCACTAATGACTTCCTATGGCTGGGACATGCTGGCGGCGGTGCGTGATCGCTATGGTTTCCAGACCATCGAAGTGCCCTCGAATTCCAGTTTGTACTTCCAGCCAAGGCAATGGGCCGAATGGTTGAATGCCTATGGGCCATTGTGGGTCGTGATCGTCGGCATGCCGCATGCCGTGGTACTCGCCGGCATTCGTGGCGATCTCGATCAGCCCGATTCCGTGCAGGTGCGTGTGCTTAATCCTTGGGATACCCGGGTCAGCTTCGATAACGATCCTGTTGTTTTCAATCCCCGCAACAATGGTTATGCCGACTGGTTGTCGTTCAACCGTTTTGCCAAGGACTTCGGCACGATGGCGGAATCGGATTACGGTCGCTGGCGTGTATTGCATTTGCCCGCGAGTGGCGCGACAAGCCAGGGTTTGTCATCGGCAATGTCGCAAAGAGTCTCGCAGCGCGCAACGCCGCCACGTCCGGTATCTCCCTTGAACATCGGCAACGACAGCGCAGCCCGACATGAGCCCATCGAACCTTCTCGCGTACCCGGTACCACGATGTATCGCGTGCGCGGCCAATCTGGTCGAGTGACGTATATGCTCGAGCAGCTGGAGGGCTTTAAAAGCACCGATACTAGCCCGGCGATCGTCGCGCCTCTTGTTCCGCAGCAAATTGTGCTCGATGCATGGCCACGATTGAATCAGGATCCGGTGCCATTGCCGTTGATGCTCCGCTTCGCCAGCGATGGCAGCCGGGTGGGCGATATTCGCATCGAACCGATCGGTGGCGATGCGGCAAGCCTACCCTACGATGTCGATATCAGCGCGATGATTCTCGACGGCAGCAATGCCTCGACCACCGTTGCCGCCATCAATGTGCGCATCGATTATCTCTACCGTGCAAGTGATGGCGAACATTGTGCCTCTACCGAACTGACGCTGTATGGCCATGGCCGTCATGCCATGAACAGTTCCTGGAAGTAGTCAGCAAGGACCGCCCATGTCAGATCGTCCACGCCAAGATAGCGGCAGTATTTTCCCGGCACAAAGTGTCGCGCGTGCGCGCACCCTGGCCGATGCGGACAATGCCAATGCCACACCCGCTACCACGGCGAAACCACCTGCCACCGAAGCAATATCGCGCCGCATGGGCGCGATGGTGGATGAAGTCGATTTTCCCGGCTTTGTCGCGGGTCTGGTACACGGCACCTTCGACGCCATCGTCGATGCATCGATCAAGCAGATGGAAAGTTTTTCCAGTCTGGTATCGGCCGTCGCAAAATCGCTGGATCAATTCACCGAAGAAAACGTGACCAATAATCAGGCGCGTGACTGGCTGGCGCAACGCTATCCCGGCGATGTGCGTCTGCTATTGCCAGATACCGAACATGCCGAACCCCGGCTGGAGCCGCGCGAAGAGGGCAAGTTACCGGTGTGGTTGTCGGATTTCGATCTGGATAACGAAGAGCTCACCAGCGATTTGCTGGAGCAAACGGTCTTGCCGCAGGTGCGCCGGAAAATAGGCGAGCAACGCCAGCAAATGCTGGCGACGATGGTAACGCTCGGCATGAATCGCGTTGCCGTCCGCGACGGTTCGATCACCGCGAAAGTGATGTTCCGCGCCGCCGCACAGGATTCCGCAAAAGTGGGTTATGCCACCAATAGCGATCCGGCGAGTGTCGGCAACTGGGGCGAGCGCGGCAGTTTGAGCCAGGGCGGTGCATCGACGATGGTGTCCACGCTTGCCGTGAACGCGCAAAGCGATGCCAGCGTAAAAGCCGATCTGTTCGGCGAAGTGAAATTGAATTTTGTCAGTGAAACATTACCACTCGATCGTCTGGTCGATCCGGTCAAGATGTCGCTGATCAATCGCAATTCGGTATCCGGTCGTGCCATGCAGGAAACTTCGCGCGGCAATAACGCGACCACTCCCGCCGCCAATGACGGCAGGGGAGACAACTGATGTTGCGTGAACTGTCCACCTTGTTGCTGGATTTGCAGGAAAGTATTTCGAACATGGAAATTCCATCCATGGCGCATCTGGACATGCGCGTGAACGGCCTGAGCATCGATGTGCCGGTGGATGTGCAATTGCTGTTCGGCAATGGTGGCGTCGTGATGCTTGCCGATGTAGCGAGAAGCCGTTACAGCTCTGGCCTCGATGTCGGCAAGTCGCGTTTGACGGCCAATTTCGAATTGTTGCCCTGTCACGACAACGAAGGCGAGGTCGCCATTCCATGAGCAGCCGCATGCCGCCACTGATCCAGGACAACGGACTGCCATTCGACGTTTTGTTGCAGGCGCTGACCGAGCAACTCGACAAGGCGCAAGCCGCGATGACGATCAAGGCGCGGGTCGGGAAACTACCGCTGACCTTTGCGATAAAAGATATCAGTCTGGATTTGCGCGCCTTCATCAGCGTGATGGACGATGATATTTACGTGCGTCCGGCAGCGCCCGGCGATACAGATGCCAGTACCTTGAAGCTCGGCTTCACCACGATTACCAAACCGATGATCGAAGAAAACGCGGCGGATTTTGTAGCCCGTGACAGTAGCCCGAGTTTGAAAGATGCACTGGGCGATTCGATTTCGGAAGGCGAGCAACGCCAGCTCGAACGCATCGGTGTTCGCACCGTCAACCAATTGCAGGACTTGCGCAAGAATGCCGGTGCCGATGTGATCGCAAGACTGTCGCGCATGCCGGTCAATCGCCTGCAGCAGGCGTTGCTGAGAGCCTCCGCCCCGAGAGTCACTCGCGTGGAAACCAATATCGCCGCCAATAACGGCTCGGCTTCCAACGACGGCAATCGCGTGCATGTGCGCGCACCGATGGTAAATCCTGGGCGCTTGCCGCGTGTTCGTGCCGCCGGGTTCGATGTCCCTTTGCTGTCGGTCGGCGATGAAGAATTCGTGCTGGCACCGCACGCAACACAAATGGGCATGCTGGCCGAGATAGATCTTGGCGATGGCAAGCCGATGTCCATGCATTTGTCCGACGGTGCCATCGCCACGGGAGCAACGGCATGAACGCGAATCGTCCGCATGCAAAACGCCGCTTGTTGCTGACATTACGCCTGGGTGAAATGCCCGAACACGTGCCGACTATTCGTGAATGCCTGCGTGGCATCGCTACCATGACCGATCGTATCGACGGTGGCGTGATAGATCGCCTGTTGCGACATCATGGCGGCGCTGCGCGATCGGCACGTCTTCACAGCGCCCGCCTCGCCGTCGCAAGACATAGCCCCGCCGCGCAACTGCGCCGTTATGACGGCATCGAACAAATTACCGGCGTCGCCCGCGTATTGCGGGTGGAAGTGGCCGATGACGTCAATATGTTTTCGCTGATAGATGCCTTGCGTCAGTTAAATATCGTCGACAAGGTATCGCCGGATTATTTGACGACGATGCCGGCCGAGCAAATACAAACGGCAGGCAATACCGACGACGCAACGGCATTGGCCTGGCAACCCAGAAACCAGCTGCGCTTGCCGGAAGCACTCGGCTATGAATCGGGACATCCTTCGGTCGTCATTGGCCTGGCCGATACCGGTGTTCGTCTTGAACACGGCGAACTCGATGCCAGGCTGCGCCGGGGTTTCGATTCGGTCGATCTCAGTCAGCAATTGCTCGGACCGGGCTACGAATTACTTGGCGACAATATCCAGCGCGACGAAGATCCGAACGATGAAGTCGGTCATGGCACCGCATGTGCCGGCATTATTTCCGCGCTCGGATCAGGCATGCCACCGGGTGCCGCCGGTGCCTGCGGTTTGACGCCGGCCCGTGTGCTGGGTGCCGCAAAATTCGAAGGCAGGAAAGTGGTCGGCATCGGTGCGTTGGCCAATATTGATCTAGGAATGAAACGCCTGATTGACCTGGGTGTTCGCGTCATCAACATGAGCTTCGGCACGCCGGATTCCGCATTGGGTCCGGATGATCCCAAGCCGCATAGCGAAGTTGTCCAATATGCATTGGCGCGTGGCTGCATCCTGGTCGCTGCAAGCGGTAATTCCGGACGCAACGAACGTTATTACCCGGCCGCCCATGAAGGCGTTATCGCGGTCGGTTCCGTGGATGCCGACGGTACGCCAAGCAAATTCAGCACGCGCGGCGATCATGTCGCGATTTGTGCACCGGGCAACAAGATTTGGACTGCCGGTCTCGATGCTTATCAATACGCCACCGGTACCAGTTTCGCATCGCCGTTTATCAGCGCGATTGCCGGTCTTCTGGTAGCGCGTGCGGATCGCAGGGCACAACCGATTTCATCGGAAGACGTAAGAAACATTCTGATGGAAACGGCACGGAGTTTCGGTGGCGGCGATACCAAAGGATGCGGCGCCGGTATTGCAGATGCGCTAGCCGCGCTGCAGCGTCTGGATAACACGATCGACGAAAGTATCGAGGCGGCGGCATAGGCATGCACAACATCAAGCGATTGGAGTTTTTATGAGCACTAAAAAATCGAGCAGCAAGAAAAAAGGTTCCAGCAACAAACCGAAACCCAAAGCCGCCATTGTCGGCAGTTCGACCTCGCCTGCGCCCGGAGGCGGAGCCACATCTTCCCCGGGCCCATCGTCAACAGGAGTCACAACTATGAACACCATGAAGCCCGACATTCTTTTTGTCGATTTAAGCGAGCGCGAATTGCAGGCGCGACAACAACATCGCGAGAAACTGCGTCGCCTGATGATCATCGAGCAAACCAGGGACAAATCCGGCGGTTTGAGCGACGAGCAATACCGCGAGTTGTTCGCGACCAAGCAAAGCCTGCTCAATGAAAAGGCGATTGATCCGTTCTTCCGCGAAGTACTGGCGGCCTACAATCAAATCACGCCGGAAGACATCAAGTCGAATACGCCCTACCAGCATATCCACGGCTTTTTCGGATCGCAGCAATTTATTCCCGGCGACCCTGCCAGCGAAAACGAGCAGGAGCTCGCCGCCATTTGCGGCTTGCTGCAACTGGACAATATGGCGGCCTCCTACAACACGGGAAATTTTGTCCGCAAAGTGGTCGAGGCACAGGGCGAATATCGCCAAAGCAAGAAATTATTCGAAGCCGTATTCTCGCAATTGAGCGATCGTTTCCGCGTGCCGATCAAAAGCCAGATTGCCCGCAAGGTACTCGATGGCGAAGTGACGCAAAACGAAATCAAGGTCGCCACGCTCAGTGAAGCAGGGCAGCCCGCGGTGGAAACCGCCAAGCGCAAGATGGTCCGTCATCCGGAAGAAATGGTGTACGCCATCAGTGCCAAAACCATCGCCGCAGTAGTCAGGCGCCTGGTCAACGATCGCGTCAGTCCGAACGATCCCTGGATCAGCAGCAATATCGACAATGCATTCGATACGCAGACCGGCGTGGTCAATGGCGCGGCTCCTTCGTCGCTCGAAATCAGCCTGCCCGATCTCGAAGAACCGGTAGATGTCGATATCGTCGAAGCCAATCTGCATGCAATCCAGGCGATTTATTTCTCCTACATGCTCGAAGAAATGCGCTTGTTCCAGGTCGTGGACCGCATCGTCGAATTATTCCGTCAGGGCATGTTGCCACTCGGTCGCGGCAAGGCCGGTGATTACCTGTTCCGCTACTTCAAGAATTCGTCCGAGCGCATTACCGAAGGCGAACGCCGCGATTTGTACATGCGTGCATTCGGTGCGCCGGGCGGTGATCCGAACGGTCCGATGCCGAACCGCGAGTTCAACGAACTCTGGCTGCGATTCGTTTCGGCAGTGTCGAATTTTGCCCGCCAGCTGACGGTCGAAAAAATGTTGCGCAACGCGGTGCCGATGGCCATCTCGCAAGAGCAGGTGCGCAAGGCCGCCCGCGACCTGGCCGCCAATCTTTCCCTGCATGGTTATGGCATCGCCTATTTCGCGGCGACCGAATTGCAGCAAACGATTGTCGAGTTCCGCGACCTGCTGCAGGACCAGGAAGTCCGCACCGCCTTTGGCGCACGCGACATGTGGCAAGTGATCGATCAGGTCAATGCCAATTATCTCGGTGGTCCGAAAAATTCGCAGCGCTATCGTACGCAGGCACGTTCGGGTGCCGTCATCATCCGCTGGCTCGCGAAAAACGGTCGTCGCATGTCGAGTGGCTACGGAACCGACGTGATTTCGATCGACGCGATCACCAATCCGCAATTGCGCGCACTGGGCAGCGATCAGCCGATTACCAATCCGACCGATTGGGATTTGCTGCAAGCCTGCGAACAGTGGCTCGCCGTCGGCGGCGTGCAGGATCAAAGCATTGAACATTATTCGCAGCCGATCGAATCGCCGCTCACTACTTCGAAACCCATCAGCGGCGGTATTCCGCAGGCTGCCCGCGATGTGCTCGATGGCATGGGAATAAGTTTGCCGGGCGTTTGATCGTTTAATTGGAGCCAGTCATGAAAGACAAAGATTTTCCCTCGCGATTACCGATGGCACAGCATGTGAAGCGCTCACTCTCGCATGCTGCCAGCAGCCTCGGCGTAAAAGATCCGCTGCCCCTGATCAATGGCTTGCTCGACCGCAGTTTTGCCTTGATGGACGATGACACTTCCTATGCACGGAATGCATTGACGCCGGGTGCGGTTCCCTACGAGCCCTCGTTTTCGGAACAGGAACCGAATGTGTTGCGCTTCACCATCGAACCACTCGGTCCCGATGCCAGCCCGGTCGCGCGTCGCGATGAAGCCACGCGCGAAATGCGGCGACTGGTACAACCGATGTTCGGCTCGGATGCCCTGCGCTGGTTCGATGCCCGCAGCGAACAATGGCGGGGCATGAGTGGACTGGGCTGGATGAATTTCGGTGCCTGGTTCGGCAGCGCCTTTGACGAGGATGGCTTGTACGCGGCGAAAATCTATTATGAATTATCGCCAGGACAACTCGATGCGCTATCGCCAGGTTTATCACGCATCACGCAATTGTCGATGGCGGTGATGCCGAACCTGATGCCGATTTTTACCTCGGTAGGATGCAAGCGCGATGGCGGCAGCCAGCGCGTCACCTTCTTGCATCGCGGACCGCTCTCGATTACGGCGCTCGGCCCCCTGATGAATCAATTGGGCATCGGCCATCAATTGCCAAGTTTGATGCGCGTAGTCGGCGTCGCCCTCGGCGGACGTTTTGAAATCCCCAATGGCGGCGTGCTGATCGGTTTGCGTGATACCCGTGACGGGGTGGAATTGAAACTTGAATTATTGCTGGCGGCCATTCCGGATTTGCCTGCACGTTTTCTCGATTTGCTGCGACTGGGTTTGGCAGAACGGCCAAGGCAGCTGGCGGCATTGCAGCGTTGGCTTGAAGCTTTCGAAGTCGGCGACGAAGCGGAGCAGGGTCATTTTTCCGTGCTCAGTATCCGGGTTTCGCCTTCATCGCAGGCGCGCATCAGTTTATACGTCAGGCCGATTGAATTCGAAATACGCGACAGTCTTGATGAGCGTGGTCGGTTGAATTGAATCATTGCAGGTATTCGGGAGTTGCAACATGTACACGCCATCCATTTTTCCATCCCAGTCATCGCCATCACGCAATACGCCAATAAAGAATCCCTCAGGTAGCAATGGCCCGAACGGGTCCAGCCGCGAAGCGCAGGATGCCGCGCGCGTCGCGGTTCGCGACCTGCTGCAACGCAGCCAGGCATTTTCCGCGCTGGATGAAAACAAGCGCCGCGAGCTAGCCAACAATCTGGTGCAGATCGGTACGTATCTTGCAGAACCCGATGGGGTACGTCTTCCCAATGACAAGCAGGCGCCCGCGGTGCGAGCATTGGCGACGCCGGCATCGTCATCAAGGTCACGCAGTGCCGGCAATAACACCAATGGCGATGGCGTCTTCTCTGCGCAAGCCGCGCGCGAAGGTGCTGCGGTGGCCGGTGCATTGCTGGATGCAGTGAATTTTCCGGAGTTTGTCTCCGGCTTGATCGATGGGGTATTCCATTCCATCGTTCAGTCCTCCATTCAGCAGATGGAAGCCTATGCCAAGATGGTGGCCGACGTGGCCAAGAGCATGAATGATTTCCGCGATGACAACACCACGCAGAATCAGGGCCGCGACCATCTGATTTCCAAGTTTCCCGATATTTTCGAATTGACGGTGGACACCGGTGACTTCGGCGCTTTCGGCGAAGATGGCAATACCGCAGCAGCCGGCCCGCGAGTGGCGGTGCGCGAAGGCGTAAACGAAACTGCGGCGCTGGAAAGAATCAATCGCGAGCTGCCGGTCGGAGATCGTCCGCTGACAAGGCTCGATGACGAAGTCGTCGAAGCCGCTCTAGTGCCGGCAGCGCGTACGCAACTGGCAACGGGTCGCCAGCAATTGCTTGCGACCATGGTCATGCTGGGTATCAACCGCATCGTTGTCACCGACGGAAAAATTTCCGCGAAGGTGATGTACGAATTCAAGGCGCGCGACAATATGCAATTCAAGCGCAGCGCGCAGCAGTTTGACTATGGTGACCAGTACAGCACCACGTCCAGTGGCGAAAATGAAACCGATAGCCAGGGCGGCGAACGCACGCGCAGCTATAACAAGGACGGCGGCGAATCCTCGGTACGCGATGGCAGTTACTATTCGAAAGGTACCTATAAAAATACATCGCAGCCGGTACTCAAGCTTGCATCGGCCAGCCAGACCTCGATCAATGCGAGTCTGGATACCAAGGCGAGCCTGATGGGTGCGGTGGAAGTCAATTTCAAAAGCGATTATCTGCCGCTCGATAAAATCGCGACGCCGGAAGCGATGGCGCAAATACAGATGAATGCACAGCCCGGCATGGTCAGCAGTCTGGCGAAAAACCGTCCGGCATCGAACGCGCCGACCACTGCGACGCCGAATACGCCCGCCAGCACACCGCCAAGCCAATAACCGAAACTCCGGGAATCACTCATGACCGCCACGCCTTCCCAAAAGACATCGTTCGTCGAGCCTTCCTGGCTTGACGACGACACATTGCGCGCAGTGCGGCCACAGGTGCGCTCCCTGCTGGAATCTTCGCCGGGCTTTCGCGCACTGTCATCGGACCAGCAGAAAGACATCGCGAAAACGATGGTGAAGGTCGCTTCCTATATGGCGAATCCGGACGGTTTGGCGAAGAAGGAACTGGATCCGTCGCAATCGATTCTTTCACGCGCCCAGGCCGGGGAAGTCGATCAGGCAAAACGCAAAGCCTCAGACAAAGTCGGCGAATTTGCCGGCAAGGATTTCGAAGCGGGGGCGGTCAAGCAGGGTACGCAGGCATTCAAACAACTGGTACAAGCCGTCGACTTCCCGCAATTCGTCGGCGGCCTTATCCAGAATGTTTTCCAGGCGATCGTGACCGCCTCGATTCAGCAGATGACGGCCTATGCGGAATTATTGAAGTCGGTGGCGCAGACCGTCGATCAATTCGCGCAGGACAATATCAGCCAGAACAATGCACGCGACTGGTTGATGGGAAAATTTCCCGGACAGCTGACGCTCGATGATTCGGAATCCGACGATAACGGCAATGTGATTCCACGCCTGAATGCCGCCGACGACGACAGTTCGGCCTTGTATGCCCAGTTGAATGAAGAATTACAGTTGGCCAATCCGCTCAGTGATATTTCCGATGCGGCACAGGAAGCGCGACTGGTTCAGGCTGCACGCCTGCAAATGGCGAAAAGCCGTCAGCAAATGCTGTCCTCGATGGTGATGCTGGGCATCAACAGAATCGTGGTGACCGACGGCGCGATCAATGCAAAAGTGGTTTTCGACATGCGCGCCAGCGATCAGGCCCAACGCCACGCACGTGCTTCTCTTTACGACAGGGATTCTTCGAAAAATACCAATGTGACCGGCGGCGGTTTCGTCGCCCCCTGGGGCGGTGCGGCCTCGATGAATATCAACGAGCAAAGCCATGTTACGACGGTATCGTCGTCGGTCGATGAGAATTCGGAATCGAAAGCGGAAGTGAAAGCCAAACTCAGCGGCGAAGTGCGGGTCAATTTCAAATCCGATTATTTCCCGATGGACAAGCTGGCATCGCCACGCATGATTGCCGCGATCCAGGGCAATGCCACGCCATACGATACCAACCTTGATTCGCCGCAAAACAGGTCGACGGCAAATAATGGCTCGGCTGCTGCACCTGCGCGGCAGTGAGGTGGGCCCATGCAAAGCGAGCCCACCCTGTTTCCGGAATCCATTCGATATGAAGCAATGTTGTCGCAGGCGCTTGCCCAGGCGCATAAGAAATTGCAGCAATATCATCGGCAAGTGGCGCAGTCGCTTGCCGAGCTTGGCGATATCGATTTGCCCGATTCTGCTTCGGAACAATTTTCCGCACAGCAATTGCACTTGCTCGGTTCGCTGTATGTCGTGGCGGAACTGGAAAATACCGGCGTCATCGTGGCAGTCGAAGCGATAGCGAGCCTGTTTGCCAGCGGTTCCATCAACATGCCCATCGGCGAGGCAGGCTCCAAGCTCGCCAGGTTCTGGAAACAGCGCAGTCAGCGCATGAGTCAGGGCGAACGCTATGCGATTTACCAGCAGGTGTTCGATGCCAATACCTTTCGCCATTTCATGCGGCGCTGGTGCGAATCCATCATGGCGCTTGGCCATCATGGCGCATCCCCCGATCCACAGGCCAGCGTTGCCTATGAATACGCCGCACAATCATTATTGGGTTCAATGTCAGGACGTACCGAAGGCATGGTGTCTTTTGCCGCCGGTGAAATTCTTCAGGTGTTGACCGACGCATTGGCGATATTGAAGGATAAAAATCTGCAGATGGCATTCGGCGTAAAAAATCTATGGGCACTTGTACTGAGTACGCAGCAGGAAGGAGACCAGAATCTCGCGCGAATTCAGAGTTATGTCGATCGCGGCAAGGCGGGGCAGGCCTTGTTCGATGCATTGGCGGAAAAAAATCCGCAGGCGGGATCGCTTGCTCCACCGGGTGTCGCGGAATTGTCGAAATGGGTAGCCGATGCCCATCGCTGGATACTCGCCGATACCGCATTGCCTGCGACCCAATACGAGCCGGAGCGGGTGAACGCGATTCCATGGCAGCTCGCCTTGTCGCTGGACAGTAGTCTTGGCATGCAGGGATAAGTAAATGTCAGCCCTTGCGCATGCCCACGCAGTTTCGCATGCAAAAGCCGAGCCAGCGCCTTGGCTGCGTCAGGCCGTGCGTGATGTGCTGCTGCAGTCGGAGGGCTACAAGGATTTGGCACCGGAACAAAGGCAATCCCTGGCGAAAGCGATGGTCACGGTATCGGCGATGGCGGCCGAATGGATCGATCACGAAAACGAAGCGCAGAAGGAATTGGCGGCGAGAAAAAAACCGATGGCCAGGGCTCAGGAAGCTCCCGGTTTTGCCGCTGCTGCGGATCGCGTCGCATCGACGACACGTAATGTATTGAATGCAGTTTCGTTTCCGCGCTTCGTTACCGATCTGATCAATGGCGTCTTCCGGGCGATGCTCGATTCCAATTCGCAGCAGATGCAGCAATACGTGCAATTGCTCAATAGCGTTTCCGCGTCGGCCGAAGGATTCGAACGCACGCAATTTTCGGTCAACTATATTCGTTCATGGTTGGCGGATCATTTCCCTGAAAATTTCGAATATGAAGCGCCGGAGGTCGAGGATGATCCCGGCGGCATGTTCGAGCCCGATCCGGAAGCGGAAACTCCCAGCGGTTTATTGCGATTGCGCAGCGGTGCGAGCATGCCGACCGAAGAGGCAATTCGGGCATCGCTTGGCGTGGGGCCAGAGGAGAGTATTGAAGCGAGCAATCCGGAGCAGCTGGTACCGTTTGCACGGCGGCAAATTGCGCGGCAGCGCCAGCAAATGCTGTCGACCATGGTGATGATGGGGATGCAGCGCATCGTGGTGGAAAGTGGTCGCATCAATGCCTCGATGCGCTTTCATGTTGATACACGCAGTGCCGCGAACCAGGATCGTGGCAATCAATTCGGAATGCAGAACCGGGTGAAGGGTGGCGCCAGTTTTGGCGTGGGTCCCTGGGGTTTCAATGCCGAAGTGGAAAATACGGTGAGCTATGTCACGACCGAACGCACGCAGACAACGGAAGAAATCAATACCGATCTGGATTTGAATTCCTCGGTCGAGCTGGTTTTCCGCAGTGACTATATTCCGCTTAATCGCATGGCCGCACAGGCGCATGCCGATCGTATCCGTAACAATAGTTTGAATCCAGATGCCGAAATGGAAGCGGCGCGAACAGAACGTACGGCACGCACGGCAGCCCAGCGAGATGCCGAAGCGGCGAGACGTGGCGCAGTAGACAGCAGTATTTCGCGTGCCAGTGCGCCATCAGTTCCCGCGCCACCCGCCAGCACTGCACCTGCGCGCGCGCCCACAACA
>ERZ795059.1586-NODE-1586-length-25098-cov-6.861997_pt1 | contig 25098 bp, 27 predicted proteins | sample MGYA00375143_ERZ795059 | MGnify/ENA primary metagenome ERZ795059 (study PRJEB30188, sample SAMN05720168) | activated sludge metagenome | isolation source: Anaerobic digester | place: USA | collected 2015-01-07 ... | reverse complement strand
AGATTGGATGGTGTGACTGGAGTTCAGACGTGTGCTCTTCCGATCTCTGGCACGAACAGCGACTAGCATTAAAGCCGGAGCGGTAACTCCATTGGCAGGATACTTCAAAGCAATACTGAAATTAACGCTGGCCTTTTATGTTGCACCCTATCTTGAAATTATACCGATGGCCTGTATAGGTGGTATTCTTCTTTGGGTTGCCAGTAACATGATCAAGCCTTCTGAAATTAAAGAAGTAAAGCATACCGGAAAATTCGAACTGGCCATACTAGTGTATACAGCGGTTATGGTACCACTTACGGATTTTTTAACCGGGGTACTTTCTGCCCTTATCATTTACTTCGTTGTTAAAAAGATTTTTCCGAAGATCGATAAGAAAGTCAGTCCTGCAAAAATCGTAAAAGAAACAAGAGCTCAAGAACTGGAAGTAGAAGAATTAGTTGCTTAAGATATAAGCTGGGTTGGTTTATAGTTAAGAAAAATCCGGAGAGACGCTCTGGATTTTCGTTACTATAATAAAGAGTTTGTCTTTACCATTGAGCTCTAAAACAAATTATGATTTTGTAAGGCCTCTCTCTCTTTCAAGTCAAATGAATAAACGATTGGATTACGATAACAGCAGAAGCCGAGAACTATTTAAATCGGGATCCACTATAAAGATGGATGATTTGAATAGCACTTCCCTATTTTTAGCTCAATTTCAACTTGTGTTGAAATATCTGTGCAATACTATTGGCGCGTTGTTTAGTTTCGTCAGCCTTAGCACCTTGAAAGTTTTCATCGACCGTTTTCACAAACAATAACAACCACTGATTAAAGTGCCTGGATTGAATAGGTAAGTCAATATGTTTTTGAAAAGGATTTCCTTCATACGTTCGATCACCCAACAACATGGATGACCAGAAGTTATACATCACAGGCAAGTGCTTCACCCAATCGACATGACCAAAGACGGGTGCCAGCAATTCATCCTTATTTACCTTATTATAAAACTCATTCACCAATACCTGAATATCTTCGCGTGTCTTAATGTCTTCTTTCATCTTCGATTGATCGTATCCTGTTACAAATCCTTCTTACTAAAAATATGCGTTGATCGCCACAAAGGAAGAATAATCCAAAGACATAACACTACTGTTGAAAATAAAAGTCCGAGGTAACTACCAAAGAAATCTTTATAGAACGCACCGGTGTATCCCATCAATGCAGAAATATCAAGTGTAAGCAACATGATGATCCGTGCCAAATCAACAGGATTAAAGGCCACTAAAGTAAGTGTGGTCTGCTCCAGTGGATAATCGTTGAAGGTATAGATAATCCACAACACGAGGCCGTCATAAATCAAGGAGAAGTAAAACCAGAATAACAGAACAATGCCAATGGCTTTTGCTTTATCGCGCGTGAGTACCGAAGAGAAAAATGCGAGAGAGACAAAGACCATCGTGAGCATCATACCCGTGAACAGTAAGGTAATACCACTTTGACTTAATCCATATAGTAAAACCGGCAAGCCTACTCCGAGTGCATTGGCAGTACAAAGAGAAAATGCTACTGCAAGGTATTCTCCTAAAAAAATGATGCGTCTATTGATGGGCTGTGCCAGCATCAATTCAATAAATTCATACGAGTTGAAAAAGTGAATAGTCGTAAAGACAATACTTACCAAGGGAACCACCATCAACACAATGTTCAACAAACTCAACACCACCTTACCCGGGTCACTATCCAGTTGATACATGGCCATTGTACTCACGAAAAGGAAAATCGTGTATAGCAAAATAAATCGTGTCCGGAGAATGTCGTAGAGAATGTATTTAATTACGCGTGCCATGGTAAAATCGTTATTCGTTAATTGTTATCCGTTAATCGTGAACTATAAACCTTGAACTTTAACATCAAACTTCAGACTTCAAACTCACCCAATAATCGTATCCAGTAATTTTTTTTGTTTAATCATATTTACAACCGCCTTACTCAACCTCTTCTCCCCCGTTTCTTCCTTCAACAGTTCTATGGAATTGTCGTATTGAACTTTACCATCAATGATGTAGATCACTTCGGTAGAAAGTTCATCGAGGTCGTTTAGTATATGGGAGGAAATCAGGAGTAATTTGTTTCGATCCTTTTCCTGAATGATCTTCTCTTTTAATATCTCAACCGAAACCGGATCGAGTCCGGCAGTGGGTTCATCCAAAATCAAAACAGGAGGATTAAACAGGAATGCCAGTGCCGCACTTACCTTCTGGCGTGTGCCTCCTGAAAGAGTATGCATAGGCTTGTCGTAAATCTTGTATAAATTAAAGGCATCAAATAATTCTTCGTCCAGCTTCTTGTCGTACTGACGGATGTTCTTCATCATGTCAATCAACTGGCCGATTCGCATGTTATCAGGAAACTTACCGATTTGCGGCATGTAGCCAATTTTCTCACGATATTTCCAATCGTTGAGAATACTCTTGCCTTCGACACGAATTTCTCCTGACGTTGGAATAACCATACCCAATATACTTTTGATCAACGTTGTTTTTCCTGAACCATTCGGACCAATGAACGCATACGATTTACCAGTACCCAATTCGAGACTGACATTGTCAAGGACTTGTAGCTTGCCAAACTTTTTATTTACCTGTTGGATGGAGATCATTTGATTTCATATAAGGTGAATTATCTTTTAAACTTTCTGGTGTTACAGCCGGTACTGCTTTCTCAGCGCGATCCATCAGAAAAACAAGAAAACTTCTCCACAGCAAAACTGCGGGAGGAACACGCTCAACAATCATGGCGTACATGCTCACGGGATGAAACGGCACATCACCAATACCATCTTTATTGAGATCGTAGCCCTCGTACTTGTCCCAGTAATTTCCGTTGATCGTATTCAGTACTGTTGCTCCATTAGTCGCGATGTCAAAGGTATTTCTCTTGAAACTATTTTTAGTAAATACGTTATCGTCACAACTTGCCTGAAGCCGGACAGCATATCCATTCTTGATGAATAGATTATGATGAAACGTTGTTCGGCTTACGCCTTCCAGGTGAATACCAACCGTATTTTCGTCATAGATGTTATCGCGTACTTCACTATCACGAATATCTTTTAACAACAACCCATATGCAGAAGATCCCCAGTTATGCTTAAAGGTATTTCCAATCATCTTTACATTCTTGGTGTACATCACAGCAACACCAGCTCCATTATTGATAAAAGTATTGTTGCGATATTCATTGTTATGGGAGAACATAAAATGCAGTCCATACCGAATGTTACCTTCACTATAGTTATTGGTGATCAGGGAGCTTGTAACGAATTCAAAATAAATTCCGTCCCGCTGCCCTTTAACCCGATTATTATGAACCGTCATGTGTTCGCACTTCCACATATGAATTCCATTTGCAATCTGATGCTCGGTCTCACCATTTGATTCAATTTCATTATTTTCTACCCATGACTGGAATGAGTTAGAAAAGTAAATTCCAAAGAAGGTATTGTTGAATGTATTATTAAGGATGCGGACATTTTTTGAATCCAGCACTTTAATCGCAGCAAGGTCCGTCATGCTGGCGATTCCTGTATTAATGAATTTTAATCCGTTAACCGTAATGTTTTGGGCATGGATCGTGAAGATCTCGTATTTATTTTCTCCATCCATAGTCGGATAATTCTCCCCGATGATGGTGATGGATTTTTCGATGATGATATTTCCTTCGCGATAAATACCTGGTTTAATAAGCAAGGTGTCGCCAGATTTTGCTACGCTAACTCCTTGCTTAATCGTGTGAATAGATTCTTGTGGGCCAATCTTTATGGTGTGTCCAAATGAAGTTGTGGTGAACAGGCTGAAAATTATGAATGCGAGAAGTAAAATTTTATTCAATCGAAAATCCCGACCACAAGCTTCAAGCATCACGCCACAAGCCTTAATCCTGTAGCGTGAAGCCAGCAACCAATATCCGAAACTCAATCGATCAGTATCCATTCCTGTATGTCTACTTAAACTCCGTTACCAGTTCTCCCCAGCTTAACAAAATACCTTTCCACTCTTTATTTGCAGCAGCTGAATCTTCTTTCTTACTAAATGCTGCTACTTCACTCGCCATCGGACTTCTGACTTTATCCGACTTTACATACTGCGCATCTTTAGCGTTGACGAACTTCTCAGGGTTTGCAAAATCAATTACCAGATAGAAAGCAATTTCATGGTCATCTATTTTTTCAGTATTTAGAAGGCTGATCATGCAATTCACATCATCGAACTTAAATACCTTACCTTTTGTCGTCACGATCTCTGCACCAAATTTCTTATCCATCAGCGTCATCTTACACGCATGACAACTATCCTTACCATAAACTAAGGGTGTTGGTTCAACGCTGCAAGAACACAGTAAAATCGAAATGAAGAAAATGATGTTTACTCTCATACCTTTTTTCGTGACGTGTAAACTTCAAATACCACTAAACCAACCACTAAAATTCCAGCGACAAGAAAAATCCACCCGCCAATGTCTGGTCCGGAGAACGCAGTGAAGTTGAGCAATTGTTTTGTGCCTATTAAGGGCGGTTGATACGACATACCCGGAACAACAATGGGTGCCGTTGGATCAAGGTTGTGGCCATAATCGTAACCCCACACATAAAAATCAACCAGCGCCCCGATGCCTGCGGCAAGAATCAATCCTGCAAAGATCATAAGCATAAATCGTTTATTGATGATCGCGGTTAGCAGTCCAACGCCAATCAGAAATCCAACAATGTAAATCATGTATAAAAATTCCGGGAACATAGCCACTTCAATGTGCTTCATGCCGATGTAGTGGTTGAGTGCACTGATAATTTTTACATCACCTGAAATCGTGTTGATCCAGATTTTCATCGCCAACCCTTCTGGATATTGTGGTGCCCACATCAGGATTTGCCAAAGTGGAACATAGTATGCGCTGATCATCAGCAAGGATGCTACAGCAACTACAATGCGCGATATGGGTTTTAGTTTTTTCATCTTTTAGATTTTAAAGTAGGCCCGCCACGAATCGCATCGTGACGGTGCCTTTCAACCTGTTAACTATGAAAACAATCTACTTACCAGCACCTGCATTCTGGTCTTCGATTTTACCGGTTGAAAACTTCAATGGTGTATTACTACCGGCAGGAGAAACGCGCATGTATCCTTGCATTTCCTGATGTAACGCTGAACAGAAGTCTGTGCAATAGAAAGGCACAACCCCAACGGCAGTAGGTTGCCATTTTAAGGTTTGTGTTTCACCTGGCATAATTAATATCTCAGCATTCAATGCACCCTTAATGGCAAAGCCGTGTGGAACATCCCAGTCTTGCTCGAGATTGGTAACGTGGAAGTAAACATCATCTCCTACCCGAACACCTTCAATGTTATCGGGCGTTAAGTGAGATCGAATTGCGGTCATGTATACGTGTACTTCATTACCTTTACGCTCAACACGCGCCTGACCTTCACCTTTTGCTGCGTAGGGATGTTCGTTCTCTTCCATCTTGAAAAACTTGGTTTGATTCGGTTCAACCAAAGCTGCCGGAATCATTTCTCCATAATGTGGTTCACCTGCTGTCGGAAAATCGAGCAACAATTTCATTTTCTCTCCCGATATATCATAAAGCTGTGCAGACTGTGCTAACTCAGGACCTGTTGGCAGATAACGATCTTTCGTAATTTTGTTATACGCGATAACATACTTGCCATGCGGTTTTGAAGTTGGACCACCCGGAACACTCAAGTGACCGACTGAATAGTAGGTAGGTGCTCTGTCAATCACCTGAAGTGACTGCACATTCCATTTTACAATTTCAGAAGATACGAACATAGAAGTATACGCATTTCCTTTTTCATCAAACTCGGTATGCAATGGACCAAGACCAGGCTTCTTCACTTCACCATGCAACGCAGCTTCATATTTAATAACCGGAACTCCATTAAAATCACCTTCGTAATCTTTCTTTGAAATGGCGTCCTGTATTTTTTTAAATGAGTAAACTGGAATTACAGCCGCTAATTTTCCACTGGCCACAATGTATTCACCGGAAGGATCAACATCACAACCATGTGGCGACTTCGGACATGGAATAAAGTAAACGAGATCTTTCAGCTCCATTACATCCAACACGGCAACTTCACCTTCCATTGTAGTGGTTGCTGAGTGGGTTTTCTCGCTATAAACATTGTGAGCGTATTTTACCTTTTCGATTTTTGCTTTTCCGGCAGCTAAATACTCTTCAGCTTTTTTCCAGTTCACGGCCATGATAAAGTCTTTATCTTTTTGAGAAGCATTTACTTCTAGCAAAGTATAAGCTTGCTCTGTATTATAACATGAGAAGAAGAACCAACCATGTGACGGCCCTTTGCCCGCCCGACTTAAATCAAAGTTGAAACCGGGTGTTCTTAACTGGAAGGAAATATTCATATGACCCGTAGCAGGATCTACTTTAATAAAGCTGATCGATCCCTTAAAATTTTCTTTGTATGAACTAATCGGTACATCTTTGTTTCCCATGGGAACACTGAAGCGTGTTCCGGCAACGAGATACTCGGTATTTTCAGTAATGAATGGAGAAGAGTGATTACCACCACTATTTGGTATCTCCAGAATTTCTTCTGTTCTGAATGACTTCAAACTTACACGAGCCACGCGAGGTGTATTATTACCATTGGCAAAAGCCCAACGACCATCATGCTCACCTTTTGTAGTAGACAAAGCAATGTGGTGCAAATCATCCCAAGGCACAAAACCATGTGATGTATTCAACATGGGTTTTGTTTCTTCACTGTAACCGTATCCATTTTCAGGGAATACAGAAAACACAGGAAGTATTTTTAATAGACGACCAGAAGGAATTCCATAAACACCAATCTGTCCGTTAAATCCACCTGATACGATGTCATAAAATTCATCGTGCTTACCCGGAGCAACATATACTTTTGATGCAGCGTCACCCATCGATACTTCTGCTGGGCCTTTGGGCTTGCAGCCCGTAAACGTGAGGGCAGAACTCGCTGCCAACACAAGCAATCCATATATTCTAGTTTTCATATTTTTTGTTAGTAAAATTCTCTGATTATTTTGTCGCGGGGGCAGGAGGTAAAAGAACAGCATCAATGACATAAACAATACCATTCGAAGCTTTGACGGATCCTAAAATGTTTGCTCCATTAATTGTCATTTTTCCATCCTTCTTATTGAGCACAACATCTCCACCATTTACCTGGTTAAGTTTCATTCCATCCTGAACCATGGTTTCACTGATTACACCTACATATACATGGTATTGAAGAATGTCCTGAAGTTTTTCTTTATTCTCTGGCTTTAATAAATCATCAACCGTTCCGTCAGGAAGTTTATCAAACGCAGCATTGGTTGGTGCAAAAACGGTGAACGGTCCAGCGTTGGAAAGCGCGTCTACCAGCTCGCCAGCTTTTACCGCCACTACCAACGTGCTATGTTCAGCCGAACCAACGGCAACCTGAACCACATTGGGTGCAGAGTCAGAATCGTTTACGGCTGATTGTCCTGCACCAACTTCTTCTGGTGCAGCAACTGTTTGTTGCACTGCTGATTGTTGCTGGCCGCATGAAACGAACGCTACCAGCATACCGATTGCTATTATCTTGTTCATAATTATTATAGTTGTTTGGTTATAGGCAAGATTTCTATTTTGCACCGTCATTCTGGCGCATAAACTCCACGATATCGCGCGCATCACCCACGGATACGTTTTGATTCGGCATTCGCATTAAACACAACTCCAGAAGTTTTTGAGCTTCCGGATCCTGGTCAAGCATTACATCTACGTTTAATATCATGTTCATAATCCATTCTGGTTTTCTTTTTTCTGTCACACCTTTCCAACCTGGACCGACAACCCGTGTTTCGTCCAGTCTATGACAGGCCTGGCATTTCATTTCGTAGATGGCTTTACCTCTACCAATGCGCTCGGTTTCTAGTGGCGTTTTGAGCTCTACGTTTTGAATTTGGCCGATACCTTTACTGATATCCGTTACTTCAGCAACTGCATTTTTTGCAGTTTCATGATTGGCTTCGTACGAATCTTCGCCTTCAACCTTGGGTTTCTCAGGTGCGCAGGCTGCAAACATGGAGATTGCAAACAGCATGATGAATAATTTTTTCATAGTTTATGATTTGTTTCAGGACTGATTTAAATTTTCAGAAAGGTATTTCGAAATGGATGCGGCTCTTATGATCCAAATCATAATCAAAGAGTGACTTAAGTCACTTTCAGTTTATCCTTTTTAAAAGATGAAATCTTAAGTGACAACTCTCAATGAGTAAATTCCAGTAAAATGATGAAGTGGCCTTACGTGTTTTTGATTTTCCGAAATGAGCACAATAAAAAAGATCCGAGTCCCCACACTATTACAATAGAAAATAAGAAGAGAAGAACTGGCGGTGATGTAAATGATAAAAATTGAAAAAAGGATGTGCCCATGAGAACCATTACCAGTTCAGATCCCACAAACCCAATCACTATAAAATAGATAGATGCGGATGATTTAATTTCCACCACATTCTTTTCAATATACCACCCGAGTAAAAATAAAGTAATTACACCAATCAGTACGAGGTGCAAATACGCAATGATAAAAGATCGGATGTCAAATGCCAGATGTGCAATTTGCGGATGGGCAGATACAAGTTGAAGGATGGATTTTAAGATGAGTGAGAAAAAGGCGATCAACAATAATACTTTATTTTTTGGGTAAGTTGGTTCAAATTTCAGAGGGCGAATTACTTGAATGAAACAATACAAGGATATGATTTGAATGATTGCTCCTATAAAGCCAATGATATTAAAAAGCAATCCGGGGTCTGCCCATAAAGTCGATAAGAAATAGGTGGGAAAAATGGCGATCCATAAAAGCCGTTTTGATTTTTCAGCTGCCACGCGATTGAATTGTATTCCACGTTCTTCCATCTCATGATAAAACAAACTAAACAAGCCGAAAATAAAAACACCGTTGTACTGGAAATGTAAATAGAAATACACCGCAAAGTAATACCACTTGGTTTGTCCGAAACCAATGGCCATCAACGGTCCTAATGTAAAAGGACCGAGAGATGAAATCAGAAACAAGATCAATGAAATTCGTCCATAATCAATGGATACTGATCCCTTCGTTTTCTTAAAGTCCTTCAATATCCACAAACAAAAAACGGCAACACAAATAGTATGCAGCGTTGAAAAAATAATGGACACTATTCCATATCCCTGAAGCGGAAATGAAATTAACATTACACATAACAAGCATTGCATGACGATGAATAAGGATTTGTATCGCTTATCAATCAATGAATAATTAGAGACATACGCCAGAAATAAGGTATTGAATACCCAACCCAAAAACATCATGTGCGAATGTGTATGCAACCAATACGGAAATTTGATCCAAGGTAAGGGTGATACAAAATGCCAACGAAGCAACAAACCAATGCAGGCAGCAATGAAGAAGAATATGAGCGGTACTCTAAACAGTCTTCGCATAACGTGCATTGCGAATCGTAAAGGTAATCAGCAGCATGAAGTACAACAAAATACTACTCACTGAAATCCATCCACTCCATAATCTTACCGCTAAAGGTATTACATAAATATCTCCAAGCAAACGTAAAACGAGAGAGAGAACGAGTGTAGTCAAGGGTAAATATAACAGAGGATGATAAGGCTTTACATTAAATCCTAAAACACCGGGAAGAATGATAGGCCCATGCGCAAAGATCATAGAGAAAGCAAAACCAAGAAAAAAAGTATGAACTATCGCATCGTAAGCAAAAGGAATATCGGGAAGCGAAATCAGAAAGAGCCCGGTGAAGAGTAGACTGATGTATCCTATTAATAATGCTGTGCCGGAAAAACGAGTGAATCCATCTTTTTTTAAGGCAATCGAAATAACATCGTGACGCATGAGCCAGATGGCGATCATTGCGAGTGCTGTGCCCGAAATATATTTTCCAATTCCATGAAAAGGCAGGCACAATCCAATAAGAAATAAACTCATGAAGCTCACCAGCATTATCTTGTGCTGTTTGGTAACGGGTAAAAATTTTGAAAGCTCAATGCGTTCACCAATAATTACGAAAAGTATAAAACCCAACCACCATGGAAATGCCATGGGATAGAATTGTTTTGTAATCAACATGACATGCCCAATAATCAGACAACATGCACCAATGATCATTAACATTAATGATAGGTCTTTTGGTTGATTCTCATAATATAAGAGAAAGACGATCATAAGTCCTGCTGCACCAATGACCAGAAACAACGAACCTAACCAATAAAATCCTGGAACAATGATGACTAAGCCAAGGGCATTGATTACTGGAAATACGTAAAGAAGATTCTTCCTTAATGGAATTACCTTTTCTAACAAAATCAAAGTTCCCAAAAATCCCCCGACCATCATTGTACCATGATGCGTTGCAACCGACCCCAATGAAATATTCCAACCCATGCGAATCAAACCTGCCAACATTCCTATTAGCAAATTGATGATCGCCAAAATCATAAAAGGTAATCGAATCTTGATCATGGAGATTTTTAATCGGCCAAAATTAAGGCCATTCCATTTTTCTCGACATGACGAAAATCATCCTGATGTGGATATAATGTTTCGTAACTAAAACCTTCAAATACAATCCGATAAGCAAATCATAATCATACTGTCTTTGACTGGATAGATATCCCCTACAAGTCAAATCAATAAAGGACAATCGGACAGAAAAATTGCCCTTCGGCCATCTGGGACAAGCATTTTACCAATCCAAATTTGCATATTTGCGAACCCATTCAAAAGAATCATTGATGAGCAAAAAGAAGTATCTAATCGTCATTACCATCTCGATCATCCTTGGTTCCATTGTCGGCAATTTTACTGAAAAAAGAGTACGAGCATGGATTGAAGTATTGTATGAACTGGTTGTTGGAACGCCAATGGTTTATGACATCAGTCAGGTTGATGAGAAAGGAGTTCCGTATATCATCGAGTCAACCATCGGCAAGCAACGCAATCCGATGACGATTTGTAACAAGGCACTCTCCTACCACGAAAAATTCATTCAGGGAGATTCGAGCCAAAAGATTCTATTTTTGAATTGTGCCGATTGGCTGGGTGGTGATTTAATAAAAAGTGATAGCTTTTCTGTTTTAAAATACGATTACAACTGGCCCGTTAATAATATGGTTGCTCCATGGCGGTCTGGTTTAGCCAATGGTGTTTCGTTACACGTTTTTATAAAAGCGCATAAAATTACAGGCGATGAAAAATACCTTAGTACCGCTAAGCAAATTCTAAATTCATTTTATGTTGAAGTGAAAGATGGTGGCGTAACCTATAAATCAGAAACTGATGGATGGTGGTTTGAAGAATTTGCAGATGAAGGCGGGTTCGATTCAAGAGTATTAAACGGCCATATGTTTGCCGCCATCGGTATCCATGATTATTTTCTTTACACAAAAGATTCTGCAGCAAAATACCTTTTTGATCAAGGGTTGCTTGGATTAAAGAACAATCTTTCCAAATATGATAATGTGGGAGGACCATCCTTTTATGACAGGCGCGGAACCATCACTAATATTAAGTATCACGCCATACATGTTGATTTACTCAATCAACTGTTTCAAATTTCTGGCGATCCGCTTTATAAAACGTATTCAGAAAAATGGGGAGCATTTAAACATCCATCATTAACCAAGCGATTAATAAGTCCACCCGTAAAAAGAATTGACATGGCAATCTGGCTTTTCAATTTTGTATTTACACTCTTGATCGTTTTTGTCATGTTTTATGTGATTTCCAAAAAATCAAGATAGTCATGATCCACAAACTGTCCGATCTGAATTACCTATCCCAATTCTACGCAACAGATACCCAAACAAACTCTCTTTACTTAACCACATTTCTTTATAATATTGTTCCTCAATTTTATTCCTTATGAAAATACCCAATTGGAAAACGATGTTGCCCCATGGCCTAGCTGTACTTTTATTTCTAGCCGTAACCATTGTCTTTTTTAATCCTATATTTTCTGACAACAAAGTTCTTGCTCAGCCCGACATTCAACAATTTCGCGGTTCATACAAAACGGTCTTAGACTATCGCACTTCAACCGGTGAAGAGGCCTTGTGGGCACCCTCTATGTTTAGTGGAATGCCTGCCTATCTGGTAAGTGTTCATTGGGGTGACAGCCCATTGTTGTGGACAAAACAGGTACTCTCCTTTTTCTTACCTCATCCTGTCAGCAATATCTTTCTCGCTTTTATCTGTTACTATATTTTATTACTTGCCTTTGGGATACGCCCCTATCTCGCTATTGCCGGTGCCATTGCCTTCGGACTTTCATCTTATATGATCGTAGGTTTGATTGCTGGTCACAACAATCGCGTTGGAGCAATCGCATTTATGCCTTTGGTGATTGCTGGGATTCATCTTGCGTTCTCAAAAAATAAAATATTGGGCTTTGGGTTAACAACGGCAGGTCTTGCACTTCACTTACGTGAGAATCACTTACAAATTACCTATTACCTGTTCATTATCATTTTAGTATATGGCATCATCGAATTAATTGTATACATAAAACAAAAACAAATTGTTGACTTTATAAAAACAATTGGCTTGTTGATTGTGGCTGCTGGTATTGCAGTGGGCACTTTCTTTGGTTCGCTGTGGGCCATAACTGAATATACCACCTATTCAACTCGAGGAAAATCAGAATTAGTTTCACCATCTGTTACTGCAGAAAGTGGAAGCGGACTTGATAAATCGTATGCCTTCAATAACAGTTATGGTTTGTTAGAACCCCTTACTTTGTTTGTTCCTAATTTTTATGGTGGCAGCAGTTCGAATTATCTGATCAGCGATCAAAACAGTAAATCCTATAAAGCTTTAGCGAGTTCCGGAGATAATCAATTGGCCAATCAGCTTGCGAATTATACCGGCTCATATTGGGGACCACAGCAACCATTCGGTGCTATTCCGTATTATGCCGGAGCCATCATTACTTTTCTGTTTGCAGTGGGTATCGCTTTCGCGGATAAAAAATATGTGTGGTGGCTGGTAAGCATCAGCGTTATATCGTTGCTGCTTACATACGGAAGCAACCTTCCATCATTCAATTACTTTTTGTTCGATCACCTTCCGGGATACAATAAATTCAGATCGGTCACTTTTACACTAGTCATCATTCTGTTTGCTATGCCCTTGTTGGGTATGCTGGGGCTGGAGAAATTAATGACGCTCGGTTTAAATAAAGATGCCAGGAAAAAATTACTGATCGTACTGGGTTCCACTGGAGGGATTTGTCTCCTACTGCTTCTGTTTGCAGGAGCTTTCAGTTTCCTTAAAGATGAAGATGGGCAATTACCTCCGTGGTTTATGAATGCTTTGGCAGAAGATCGAAAAAATCTTTTACAAAGTGATGCATTTCGCTCGCTTGCCTTCATTGTCTCTGCTTTTGTAGTGATTTACTTTGAAGTTTGGAAAAAGATTTCACCCACAGCGTTCTATGCTTTTCTAATCATCATGATCACGTTTGATCTTGCCGTAGTAGATAAGCGATACTTAATCCAAGAAAACTATCAACGTAAGCGCGACAATACCGCCTTTGCATTGTCCGAGGCTGATCAGGAAATTTTAAAAGACAAATCCTACTATCGGGTGTTCAATCTTATGGGAGCTATGAACGAAGCAAAGACTTCCTATTCTCATTATTCGATTGGCGGATATCATGGCGCAAAACTCAGACGTTACATGGACTTATACGATTCATGTTTATTCCCCGAAACCAATACACTCATTCAGGATTTAAGATCTGGTAGACCCAATTTTGAAACCTATGGCATTCTGAATATGCTCAACGCAAAGTATTTTGTTTTTGGTGATCAGCGAAACAATATTATTCCTAACCCAAATGCAAATGGTGCTGCGTGGTTCGTTCAGAATGTTGTTCCTGTTAATTCACCAACAGAAGAACTTCAAAAACTACGCGAAATCAATACCACCAAAGAAGCGGTCATTGATAATTCAAAATTCAAAGCGACCAATGTCTCTTATGACAGTGCCTCTACAATTCAATTAAAAGAATTTACGCCACCCTACATCAAATATGAATCTGAATCCAGCGTAGCAGGCTTAGGTGTATTCTCGGAAATATATTATCCGAAAGGATGGGTAGCCACGATCGATGGAAAAGAAACTGAAATTTTACGAGCTAATTATGTTTTGCGTGCGCTCAGCATTCCAGCCGGCAAGCATACAATTGAATTTACGTTTAAACCCGATGCATTTTATATTGGCAATAAAGTAACCATGGCATCCTCCTGGATTATGATGTTGGTTTTACTTGGAAGTTTAGGATGGAGTTTAAAGAAGGAGTAATTATTCCACTACTGTCCCAATGCTTTCAATCTTTTCAGCAATGGAGGATGTGAGTAATGAAAGAATACGTAGAGCGGATGCGGATACAAGTCGCTCAAACTATCTACCGAAAGTTTTTTCAATGCATTGGATAAAGCATTGCCATCGAAATTTTCTTTAGCGTAAGCATCCGCTTCAAATTCGTTCTTGCGACTATACAAATTCATAAACAAACTTGTGATGGCCGATATGGGTGAGAACAAGATTCCAAAGGCTAATAAATTCAAAGGAATGCTTAATTGACTTCCACCAAGGGCCAACGAAATATTTTCATTGAAAACCATCAGCGACAAAACAAACAAGGTAAATACAATCTGAAGGATGGAAAGTACAAATCCCCAGATGATGTGCTTCTTTTTGAAATGACCAACTTCATGCGCCAGTACAGCAACCAACTCGTCTGTAGTATGATTCTCGATTAAGGTATCATATAGTACAATCTTTTTCTTCCTGCCGATACCCGAGAAAAAAGCATTAGCTTTCTTTGACCGTTTCGATCCATCAATGATAAAAATGTTATCCAAAGGAAAGTTGATTTTTTTGGCAAACGTTTCAATAGAAGTTTTCAATTCACCATCCTGCAAAGGTGTAAGCGTATTAAACATGGGAAGTATAAGAGAAGTATAAAACATGTTCACGAACAAAATAAACAACGATGCAATGGCTGCAAACCAAATCCAAAACACAGGACCTAGCCATTGCATAAGATAAATCAATACTGAAAGCAACACTCCTCCAATAACAGCAGACAGAAGATAACCCTTTAACTTATCAGTAATAAAAGTTTTTAGTGTTGTTTTATTAAATCCATACTTCTCTTCAATCACAAAGGTACTGTGCAGTTGAAAAGGTATTGTAAGAATATCAGAGACCAGCATCAATACGCCAAAGAAAACCAGTGCCTCAACAATTTCATTGTGTATGGACAGTCTTAAGACTGAATCGAGCCAACCAAAGCCACCAACATACAGCATGATGAATGAAAGCAAAAAGCTGACAGCAGAGGTAAGAAAGGAAAAGTAAGTAAGCTCTCTGTGGTAGGCCAATGACTTAAGGTATTTATCCTTCTCATAGAACGATTCAATCTCCTTTGGAATATCCGTTCGTTGAGCGCGTAAGTTGATATAATCCAATGCCTGATCGAATACATAACTGAAAGCAGTAATGGCCAAAATCAAATAAAGAAATGTTGCTGATTCCATAGAGAATGATCGCAAAAAAATTTGACAATGATAGCAATTGCAATGAACCTAAACAAAGAATCGACCCGTCCTTGTCTCTGATCATGTATCAGATTCCTCCATCTTGCTAAAAGTAAATTTCTTTACGGCATAGCCAATCAGTAAACCAAACAATGCAAAGCCCATAACAATGTACAGGATATTCTCTTCAAACACCGATGTCTTCAAATTGAGAAATCTGCCAACAGAGTACCCAATGGTAGTCACGGTTGTTGCCCAGATCAAACCACTGACAACACTATAAAACAAATACTGAAGTGGTTTGATTTCGCTCATGCCAATAATCAAAGGAATGATGACACGAAAGCCATATAAAAACCGATACGAAAAAAGAATCTGAAGATGGTGCTTATTGAAGAAGTGCTGCATCGGCCGAAGACGCGATTTTAATGCCGGACGCTTTTCAATAAAGTATTTCCCATTCAACCTACCGATGATATAATAAAGCCAATCGCTAATGAAGGATCCGACAAACCCGAAAAAAACGGTGTACGATCCATCAAACACACCGCGATGAATCAAAGAGGATGCTACTAAGATTGAAGTCTCTCCTTCGAAGAATGTTCCAATAAGCAAAGCTATATATCCGTATTGGTCAAGAAAATCTTCCAATTTCGCTAATCGTTAATGATCCCAAATCCATAGTCATAATCTCCTTTTAATACACGCTCGATTAACAGTTAACCATTAACACCTGCCTGCCGGTAGGCAGGGATAACTATTCATCCGCTTCACTGCCTTGCAATTTGCACTGATCATCCATACCAATATGCATCAGGGCATCTCCGGCATTTATTACGGGAATATTATTCAATCCAATTACATATCCCATATCGTTTGAAAATATCTCCTCTTTAAATTCACCGAATGGATCCGTAATGGTACCAACACATTGACCTTTCTGAACTAAATCACCACACAATACACTCGTCTGAAAAAGGCCTGCATATTTTGCACGAATCCAGGATGAGCTCCAGATAATCTTACTTTTATTCTTTGCTTCAGGTGCATTGTCGATCATGTTTAGATATTTCATCAACCGCTGTGTTCCTGCAATACCTTCCTCAATGGCATGTTGATCAAAGCGAAGTGATTCTCCACCTTCATAGACAATAATATTTTTCCCCCGCTTGGATGCTACTTTCCGTAATGAGTTTGGTCTGAAAGGCGAGTCAATTGTAAAAGGTGCATTGAATGCTCGCGCCAATTCAAGATTTCGTTCGTTCTTTAAAACAGCACGCACTTGTGGATAATTTGTTCGCATTGCGCCCCCCGTATGGAAGTCAACGCCATAATCAATAAAGGGAATAACTTCACGCATAAGATTATACGCCACACGACTTGCCAATGATCCATTTTTATTTCCGGGAAAAGATCGGTTGATATCTTTTCCATCCGGAACATCTCGCGAATAATTTAAGAAACCATAAATATTTACTATGGGCATACATACTGTAACACCACGTTTAGGTTGATGAAGACCGCTGTCCAAAATTCTCCGAACGATTTCCATTCCATTAATTTCATCACCATGCATTCCTGCTGTAAGCGCAAGTACAGGTCCATCCTCAAGACCACGCGAAATATAAATAGGTGTATCAATAACCGTATGCGAAGGAAGCCTGGCGATGTTCATATCAATCGTTTTGAACTCTCCAGGGTGAATTTCTTTACCGGCTATGATTACTTTTTTCATACGTACAATTCGCTAGTTCGTGGTTGGTAGTACTTAAGCATTGATTTTATCTTTTTGGATTCTATTTTTTGTCGCATTTTTTTCGAGGTAACGAAAAATCATTCCAGCGATATCGACTTTGGTAGCGCCTTCAATACCTTCTAAACCTGGCGAGGAGTTTACTTCGACAATGAGCGGCCCGCGTTTCGATGGAAGCATATCAACACCCGCCACATCCAATCCCATTTTCTTTGCAGCTGTAATGGCTGCCGATTTCTCGGCACGAGAAAGCTTTATCACCGTTGCCACACCACCGCGATGCAGGTTAGAGCGAAACTCTCCTTCGCGTGTAGCTTGTCTGCGCATGGCACCTACTACCTGACCGTCAACAATGAAAGCACGAATGTCACTTCCTTTTGCTTCTTTAATAAATTCCTGAACAATAATGCGTGCATGTAAACCATGAAATGCTTCTATAACCGACTGCGCTGCTTTTTTATTTTCCGCCAGTACCACTCCGAGGCCTTGAGTACCTTCTAATAATTTGATAATAACTGGTGCACCACCTACTGCCTCAACGATGCCTTCTGTATCGCGGGAATAATCCATGAAAATAGTTTTTGGCAATCCCAATCCTGCACGCGATAATATTTGCAAGCTTCTAAGTTTATCGCGCGACCGAATCAATGCTTGAGACTCAACTGCAGAAAAAACTTTCATCATCTCAAATTGTCTTACCACCGCTGCACCATAAAACGTAACTGATGCACCGATTCGTGGTATGATCGCATCGAAGTAATCCAGCTTTCTTCCCTGATACAACACCATTGGATTTTTCTTTTCAATGAAGAGCACACATTTCATGTGATCGATGATCTCCACTTTGTGACCCCGCTCCTCACCTGCCTGCTTCAATCTTTTGGTTGAATACAGTTTTGGGTTTCTTGATAAAATGGCAATGTTCATAATACAGAATTAATGGTTACTCCTATCGGACTTCTTTTTAGCTGCCTTGCGTTTTCGAATCTTTTCTTTGTATGACAGGTTTTTTTGTGTTACGTCAATTAAGAAACGATGGCCCAAAATTTTCCTCCCGATTAAGATCGGAAATTTAAGTGAACCTCTGTTGCTAAGAGAGAATTCCGTTATTATTTCTTCATTAAAGATTTTTACACCTGTAATAATCACGAACCTGCGTTCTACCTCACCAAACGAATTTTTGATGTCGCGTTCCTCAAAGGTATCAAACACAAATTTCATCCCTGTAAACTCAGGATGTTCCTCATCTAACAATATAAATTCAAGCTTGCCCTCAACCACTTGCGCTCGGTGGCAATGAAGACTGGATGTATAAGCACCGGTATCAAATTTGGCATGAATGTTTGTCAAATTCAATCCGGGAAGATCAACACGATCGTAACGACCTAAAATATGCATGGCGATTCAGGATACTGAGACAATATGCTGAAAATAAAAAAGCCCCGCTAGTGCGAGGCTGAAAATCTGATTAAAATCTAATTATCCTTTTACTTTAAACGCCACTCTGGTATTCTCCCAGGTTAGTACAATCTCATCTTTACCTATGCTGATGTTAAATGTTTCAACAAAAGCAGGCGACTTCAATGGCTTTGCACTGACTCTGAATAGATCAAACTTATCATTATAATTGAAAGCTCCCCACTGATTACTTTCCTTATTAATAATCAAAGTCCATTCAGTCTTATTAGGTATAGTAAAGAGAGAATACTTGCCAACCGCCAGATCCTTACCTTCAATTTTTATTGGCGCATCAATCTGGATGGTCGTGGCCGCATTTGCACCTGTTCTCCATACTTCACCAAAAGGAACAAGCTCATCCATGATTTTTCGTCCACGAGCCGAAGGCTGACAATACACAATTTTTATATTCGATGCGCCAATTTTACCTGTTGCGGTTGCGCTCGGGCTTGATGGCTTATCTTGTGCTGAAGCGCCTGATATCAAAGCAAAAAAGGCGAATAAAGGAATACAAATTCTTTTCATGTTATTGATTTTTAAAGATGGAAGGTAATTATTAAGGCATAAAAATGCCCCAAAAGCTTGGGGCATTTTAGATAATATAACCTGTAAACTAAATTAATCAACGAGAGACTCAGGCTCAATGTTCTTCAAATCAGGATTTTTCTTTGGTTATTTTTTTCGTACTATATCTCACCTCAATACAGAACCCCACAAAGTCATAAATATTTTGTGAAGCGCTCATGATTTTGTCTTTCAATCCCACTTTATCCCAATCATGGTAGTTATCTGATTCTATTATTAATTAATAATAGAATCAGTCACGCTTTTCATTCGAAGCCTCAACTCCGTATAGGATTGCCTTTTCAAGTATATCCATGTTTATATCTTTTAGAGTTTTGAATTTGATACAATAACCGGAGACCCTTGCCTTGCCTAGTTTTTTTCCATAGGCCTGGGCCAAATGTTTCTTATCATCAATACCCAGAATGTAGACAGAGATTCCGGTTGTGTTAGTGCTAATACCAATTTGATAAAATTCTCTGGTTGTTCCATCAACATATTTTATGCTATAAAATCCATATCCAATGTTAGGGTTAGAAACAGTTTTGCCTTTGTCGTCTTTGCCATCTAAGAACCACAATTTACATCCTGGTAATACTTTAAGGATGTGAAAGTGCAATGCGTGCATGTCACTGCGTTTTGGTTCAGATTGGCTGGTGATATACTTTTTGATTTCTTCCTGCATGTTCATTCCAATTCCTGGCAGTAAAATTTATGAAAACTTAGTAAGTCAGTTATTTCTAAAACCATATTTTCTTCACCGTCAATACGCAAAATTTTGTCGCAGTCTTCAAGATCAAAGTTCCATTTTGATTTTGGAAGTATTTTCTCAATATGTGGTTTGAGTTTATTTAACTCTGATTTTGTTTTGACCGATGTTTTGAAAACGTAAATCATTTTAGCGCTAAGGTTTCTTACTTTACCACTTCATCCCGATAATTATTGGGATGCTTACGATCCTTTGGAGGTATAATCTACCAACCATTCAATTCCGTATTTATCTCTGAAACAACCAAAATATGAACCCCATGGACTATCGCCAATCGGTCCTTCTATTTGTCCTCCTACTGAAAGACCATTAAATAATCGGTCTGCTTCTTCTTTACTTTCCGCACTGATTACAATTTTACTTCTGTTCTCATTTTCGTTTGTCTTTCCCATTATTTCGGGAACGTCATTTGCCATCAACAGGTAACCTTTACCGATAGGTAGAGCAATGTGCATAATCTTATTCTCTTCCTTTTTCGCAACCGTGAATTCAGGACTTGCAAGGTCTTTGAAACGCATAACCTTTGAGAACTCTCCGCCAAATACTGATTTGTAAAATGTGAATGCTTCTTCGGCATTTCCGTTGAAGTTAATGTGAGGATTGATACGTGCCATAATTTTTATTTTTTAGATCGCTAAATGGTGTTTTTTTTGACAAACGTTTTAATACAATTCCGATAGTTATCGGGATCATTTTTGCGATAAAGTTCTCAGTAAATCTTCCAGGTTCTTCATTGTCATTGCATATCCTTCTTTGAAGCCCATTTCAATCATTCTCTCTAAGCGAGCCAGGGATTCATTATAAATGCGAATGCTGACTTTTGTCTTTCCGTTTTGCTCACTGAAATTATAATCCCAATCAGAACCGGACAACTCAGGGTTTTCATCTTTGTCTGCAAAAGCGTTAAAAAGTTTGAAATTGGTTTTAGGACTAATGGAAGTATACTTCTGAAGGATCCAACCCTCTTGTCCATCGGGACCTACCATAGCATAAAATCTTTTTCCACCAACAACAAAATTCATATGTTTTGTTTTTGCTTTAAACGGTGCTGGTGCATTCCACTGGTCAAGAATTTCCTGCTTAGTAAAAGCATCCCACACCAGTGAAAGCTCGGCATCAAATTCCCTGATTATCAGTACCGTTTTTGCTGCTTTGTCAACGGTAAAATCAAATAATAAATCGCTTTTCATTTCTTTTGTTTTTTAAGTGTTGATAATACTTTGTCAAGTTGATTGAATTGCGTTTCCCAAATTTTTCTGAATTGGTTTAACCATTTATCAATCTCTTTCATCTTTTCAATTTCAAGTGAGTAGTAAATTTCCCGTCCCTTGTATTCCTGTTTTACCAGTTCGGATTCTGTCAAAATGCGAAGGTGTTTTGAAACAGCTTGTCGGGTAGTGTGGAAATTTTCGGCAATGGCGTTTGGTGTCATTGCCTGCAATGCGATTAATGTAATAATAGCCCTTCTTGTGGGGTCGGCAATAGCTTGAAAAATATCCCTTCTCATTTGTCTAATGGTTAATTTATGAAACCGTTCAGTTGCAAATATATATGCAACTATTCGGTTTCGCAAATTTTTCTTTAAATTCTTAAGATTATTGAAACGCTAGGTGGAAATTGTCAATCGGGTAATTGGTAGGTGGTTCAGGCACCGCTTCTCCATTGTTGGTTTTTGCAATGCGTGTTATCGTATAGTGACAACACAAGTTTGTACAAATGTTCTACTCGCTACGTAAAATCTTCTCCATCTTTCTACCCTTCGCCAATTCATCTACTAACTTGTCGAGGTATCGAATCTGCTGCGTCAACGGATTTTCAATTTCCTCTATGCGATATCCGCAGATTACGCCAGTGATGAGGTGAGCATTTGGATGTATCGAAGCGCGTTGGAAGAATGTCTCAAAAGTTATATTCTCCTTTATGAGTTCCTGTTGTTTTTTGTTATTGAAGCCAGTTAACCACGTTATTACCTGTTGTAATTCTTCCTTTGTTCTGCCTTTCTTCTCCACCTTTGCGAGATACAATGGATAGACAGAGGCAAATGTAAGTTTTGCAATACGCTGATTGTGTGCATCTAAATTGTTCATACCTAAAATTGTTTTGAGAGCCGCACCTGACCAAACAATAAGACGAAGATAAAAACTTACTCTTTATAATCCACCGCAATTGCTTTGACATTTTGCTAGAGTCAAGGCAGTTCACTGTGACTGTTGTATAAAGTTGAGTTTGCAGTTCGTTTAAAAACATCATTGTCGTTATATCAGAGTCAAAACATGTCGGGCAGAATTATTCAGTGTCAACAACCTCTATTCATTTGTTCGTACCGGAAATTGCTTACAGATGTTTTGCACGTTTAATTTCGTCAACTGCATTGCGCATCTAAGAAATTAATATTAATAACAGACAGGCACATTTTACATTCCTATAATACGATAACGAAAGCCCACTTAAACCTTTAGCTGCATAGGGAATTATTTAATATATTTAACCTAAGCACTATTACCTTCATCCATGAAATCAGGCTGTCTATACCTTGTTGTTGCATTCCTGCTTTCAGGCAGCCTTGCAAATGGGCAGCAACATTTTAATCTGGAATTCGATCATTACAACACAGATGACGGGCTTTCTCAAAACGAAGTGTACGACATCGTTCAAGATAAGCAAGGCTTCATTTGGTTTGGCACCGATGAAGGACTGAACCGTTTTGATGGCCATGAGTTTAAGATCTTTAAACACCAGGAGAAAAACCCCAACACAATTATTGGAAATACTGTTCAGGCACTTGCTGTGGACAAAGACAGTACACTTTGGATTGGTACATCCAATGGATTGAGTCGCTACTATCCAAAAAGTGAACGCATTGAGCAGCTTCATTCTGATCCAACAAATCCAAACCTTCCTAAAGGTATCAGCGTTCGTGATATTGCTATCCACTCCGATGGCTCCATCTGGATAGCCTACCTGGGTACAGGAGTAGATGTGTACTATCCCGATAAAAAACAGTTTTTTCATTATACTAATAATCGAAGTGATGAGTTTAAAATAAAAAACGACTACATCACCAACATACTTTTTCTACCCAATGGTAATAAACTTTTGAGTAGTCGCGATGGTATTTTAGTGATTGGGAAAGATAATGTGCCGCTTACTGACATAGAATGTGAAAAGTTTTATCCCTGGTCTGCTCAAATAGATCACTCGGTAACCTGCTTTCAATATAGCCACTATAGTCAGAAGCTTTGGATCGGAACCGAATTAAACGGACTCTATTCAGTGGATCTGCATTCCAACATGGTCAGAAATTTCAACTCACGAAATAGCGAGTTGCTCTTCAATGACAATGTTCCATCGTTGTTTGAAGATTCGTTTGGAAACCTTTGGGTTGGTGGAGAAACCATTCATTTGATGGATACCGAACGAAACATGTTGATTCCGTATAATGAAAATGGTTTTCGCGAAAATGTAATTCAACGAAATCCAATCATGGCTATTTATGAAGACAACGCTAAAAATATCTGGTTAGGTACATTCCGATTTGGAGCACTTAAATACAATCCCGGTAGTAAACACATCTCGCATTTTAATAGCAGACAAGGTATTGGAAGCATTGGAGACGATAAGGTATTATCGTTTAATGAAGATATAAAAGGAAATTTATGGGTTGGTACTGATGGTGGTGGACTTTATACGATGTCGAACCATTCTCAAAAATTTGAACTTGCTCAAGGTAGCGGATCATTCAGTTCACAAGTAATCAAATGTATTTATCGGGACTCCACAAATAACTTTTGGCTAGGAACCTGGGATGGCGGCATGATGTACTACAATCCAGAAAAGAAACGAACAGAGATTTTTAATCATGAACACGCTAACTTTGAAAGCCGCCATGTGTGGGACATTGAACCGGATGATGTCGGCAATTTATGGTTAGGTACATTACGTGATGGACTTTGTTATTTCAATCCGAAAACAAAAGTATATAGGTATTATAAAAATATCCCGAATGACTCCACCTCTCTTGGAAACAATGACATCATGTCCTTGCTTACCGACTCGGAAAAGAATTTGTGGATTGGGCATTCTGGTGGAGCCAGCATTTTAAAATCAGGGGCAAAAGAATTCATCAATTTACGAATTGGAAAATTTTCGTCTCTCACATCAAGTGTTCTCTGCCTCTATGAAGATGATCAGAACCGAATGTGGATGGGGACCAATGGAGGCGGAATAATAATTCTTGACAAGAACTTAAGAGTAGTTAAGCAGATCAGCGAAAATGACGGACTGTCAAGCAGTACAATTTGTGATCTTCAGGTTGACAGTCATCACAACATTTGGGCGAGTACGTATAGCGGGTTGTTCCGCATAAGCATGACTGACTTTTCCATTTCTGAAGTACCCCAATACCTTGGTCTTCAGGGAAAAGAATTTATTCCTCGTTCCGGCTTCACTAGAACGGATGGGCGTTTGCTCTTCGGAGGCGTTAATGGTTTTAATCTTTTTCATCCTGACAGTCTCCATTTCGAACACGATAATGTAAAGGTAATCTTCACCTCATTAAAAATCCTAAATGATGAAATTCATCCAGACGAAGTTTATCGTGGAAAAAAAATACTGACACAATCTATTACTACAACTGAACATATCACCCTCTCCCATGAACATTATTCTTTCACTCTCACCTTCTCACCATTACATTACACCTGGCAAAATGGTTTACGCTACAGTTACATGCTTGAACCATTAGATAAGGAATGGCAATACACTACTGCCCAGGCGCGATCCATTCATTACACGAATCTTTCGCCCGGAGATTATACTCTTATTGTAAGGGCATCGTATGATGGACGCTATTGGTCTTCAGATGGAGCACGATTGCTCATTACGATCAAGCCGCCCTGG